>Ga0334886_1000275_pt1 | contig 85171 bp, 56 predicted proteins | sample GraSluR1_MG_9_FD_207232 | JGI IMG/M metagenome (GOLD analysis project Ga0334886, IMG submission 207232) | Sludge microbial communities from methane-producing bioreactor in Wageningen University, Netherlands - Granular Sludge_27_06-R1 | ecosystem: Engineered > Bioreactor > Anaerobic >...
AAAAATATACCTAATTTAGCACAACAGTCACTGCACTATTGTTCCCGAAATTACTGCATAGACTGTTCCCGTTTCCACTGTAGTTCTTTTTCCCGAAATCACTGCACTTCTTGTTCCTGTTTACAAATGTCTGATTGTTCATCAGAGCGATCTCCTGGGTAACGTAGCCGAGATAGGTAACTACTAAAGTAGTGTTGTCCGGGACATTGTTAAGGACAACACGTCCATCTGCGTCAGTACTGCCTCCGTTCATAGTTCCCCTGACAACAACGTAAGCCCCGATTACGGGTCCGGCATTGTCAGAAACTACGCATGTAACCGTACGACCTGACTGTTGCAGATCACCGTATGCAGCAAAGGATGTTCCAGTTGCAAGAAGCAACAGAAAAACCCCCGCAAACAGACGTTTCCAAAGAAAGTTTTTCATACGTTTAGTTTTTTGGTTAATAGATAGTTGATTAAGTTATTGTATTATTAGGTTTGTGTTTATAAGCACAGGTCTTTTCAATTTCCAAATATACAGGGTAAATATAAAAAAAATAAGTATTATTTTATCTGAAAATGACACTTTCTTGTCATAATTCATTATTAGCTTTCAGTTTCTTCCGAAAACAGGATTTCACCTTATAAATAAGAATTCCGTGAAAAATACGAATTATTTACCGGATAACCTATTCTGTAAAGGAGCAATTTTTGATAAAATAATACTTGATTGCCAGAGATTGTGAACTTATTTTTGCACCGTGAGAGAAATGCTGATTGTCTATCGGTTAGGGTTAGGTTAGTTAGTAAGAGAGAGGCGCATGCAACAGAAGAGGTTTATTGTTGCAATGCGCCTCTTATAATGTTTTTAGTACTATGAAATCATTTGAAGAAAGATTGAACGATTTGACCTCCGGCTATCAGGAACTGTTGTCCAGGAGAAACGTTGCGGAAGAAGATCCGTCCGGGTGGTTCTCTCGTTACCGTTATCCTGTTCTGACGGCCCAACACGTTCCTCTTGAATGGAGGTATGACCTTGATCCGAAAACCAACCCCTGCCTTTTACAGAGATTGGGTGTCAATGCGGTTTTCAATGCCGGTGCCATGTTGTGGAAAGGTCGTTATATAATGGTCGCCAGGGTGGAAGGGTTTGACCGGAAATCATTTTTTGCCGTTGCGGAAAGTCCGGACGGGATCAGTCAGTTCTGCTTTTGGGACAGGCCGCTGGAGATCCCCGAATGGGGAGAGCCCACAACCAATATGTATGATATGCGCCTGGTTTCTCACCAGGACGGTTGGATATACGGGATCTTTTGTGCCGAGAGGAAAGATCCGAAGGCTCCTGCAGGAGATCTTTCTTCTGCCGTAGCCTCGGCAGGTATCGTTCGTACGCGAGATATGATAAACTGGGAGCGGTTGCCCGACCTGAGATCCCGCAGTCAGCAGAGGAATGTGGTACTGCATCCCGAGTTTGTGAATGGGAAATATGCCCTTTATACCCGGCCGCAGGAAGGGTTCATTGACGCCGGGAAAGGAGAGGGGATTGGATGGGCTTTGGTGGATGATATAACCAATGCGCGGGTGGAAAATGAGGTCATCATCAACAAAAGATACTACCATACCATTAAGGAAATGAAAAATGGTGAAGGTCCGGCGCCCATCAAAACGTCCAGGGGCTGGATTCACCTGGCACACGGCGTTAGGGGCTGTGCTGCGGGTCTTCGTTATGTGTTATACCTTTATGTGACATCACTGGAAGAACCTTGGCGCGTTATTGCTGAACCTGCAGGTCATTTTATGGCTCCCCGGGGTGAAGAGCGCATAGGCGACGTTTCCAATGTGCTTTTTGCAAACGGCTGGATCCGCAAAGAAGACGGAACAATCCTGATATATTACGCATCGAGTGATTCACGGATGCACGTTGCCTCTACAACAGAGGGAATTCTGCTGGATTACTGTTTCAATACCCCGGAAGACGGGCTGACTACATCCGCCTCCGTTAAAACCATAAACAACCTTATTTCAAAAAACCGTCGTCTACGGTCTTAGGAACCTTCCCCGTCTATTGTTACTATACTGCCGTCTTTCCTGTATTCCAATTCGGTAACTTTCAGGCTGCGAAGCCATGTTTTACCTCCTGATGGCACACTGTCGTGAAAGAACAAATACCATTTTCCTTTGAATTCAACAATGCAGTGATGTGTGGTCCATCCTGTTACCGGAGTAAGGATCACTCCCCGGTACGTAAAAGGTCCGTAAGGGTTGTCACCCGTTGCGTAGCAAAGTTTATGGGTATTTCCGGTTGAATAGGAAAAGTAATATTTCCCGTTGTATTTATGCATCCATGAGGCTTCAAAAAAACGCCTGTCGTGATCGCCTGCTGTCAGGACTTGTCCGTCAGGATCAAGCAGTACCACATCCCGGGGTTCTTCAGCAAACTGAAGCATATCATCTCTCATTTTCACTACCCTTGCCGGAAGTGCCGGTTGGTCGTTTTCGGGCTCATGACCACATTCAATGGCCTTGTTATTGCGGTAACGTTGCAATTGCCCACCCCACAGGCCTCCGAAGTACATATAATGGGCCCCGTCATCATCTTTGAAAACACAGGGGTCAATTGAATAACTGCCATGTATGGGTGCCTCCATGGGTTTGAACGGACCTTCCGGCCGGTTGCTGACGGCCACTCCAATATGAAAAATATCGGTTTTGTCTTTTAAGGGAAAATACAGGTAATACACGCCGTTTTTGTATGCTACATCACAATCCCATAACTGGCGTCCGGCCCAGGGGATATCCTTTACATCCAAAGCCACACTGTGGTCGGTCACTTCGCCATCGGGAGTTTCCATGGAGAAGACGTGGTAGTCTCTCATATCAAAATGATCTCCGTTATCGTTTTCCGGAATGCCCGATTCAATGTCGTGGGAGGGATAGATATAGAGCCGCCCTTCAAAAATGTGAACGGAAGGATCGGCAGTAAATAATTGGGGTATCAGGTATCTTGCTTTTTTCATAATCTTTTTTGTTTGTGGATTGGTTAATTGTCTTCTTTTCTACGTGCGGCCAGTTCTTCCTGGATGGTGATCTCTGTTTTTTTATTGATCTTGTAGAAGAACAGGCAGGCTACACTCACAAAAAATGTCAGGGTGGGGTAAATACTCATGGACAGTTTGATGCCGTTAAGTGTTTCAGCAGACTGAATCGCAAGTTGCTCGTTATACCCGCAACTTGCCAGAACACCTGCAACAAGTGCTCCGCCAATGCTCAGACCGGCTTTCAGTCCGAAGATCATGGCAGAAAAGATGATGGCAGTGGCTCTCCGGGAATTCTTCCACTCGGAATAATCGGCTATATCGGCAATCATTGCCCAAAGTAAAGGCGTAGATACACCGTAGAAGAATCCGTGCAACATTTGAGTGGCGTAAACCGGAACGATGGCCTGTGGACTGTAAAAATAAAACATGAGCAGGCACAGGGCCGAAATGAAGAGACTGGTCCCGAATACATCCCGTTTGCCATACCGGTCTGCCAGGGGTTTGGAAATGGCTATGCCAACAAGTGTCATAACGATCCCTGCGCCATTGAACAGACTGAAACCGGATGTGGCGGCATCCGTATTGTTTAATCCTATTTTCCCCAGAAAAGCAGCCAGATGTTCATGGCTCAGGTAATGATCAAAATAGTAGACGTACATGCCGCCTTTCAGGGAAAGTGTAATGAAAACGAACACAGTTACTATGAGCATGACAATCCACGGCTTGTTCTTTACCAAGTCTTTAAGATCTTCTTTTATGGTTGATTTTTGTTCCGGTTTGGGAATGATCCTTTCCTTTGTGGTCAGAAAGGTTATTATAAAGAAAACCACACCCACGGCCGAAAAAAGGATCATGGTGTTCTCGAATCCTCTTGTTTTGTCCCCGTCACCCAGGATCAGTGCCAACGGCAGCAAAAAGCTCTGAACGATCAGCTGGGCTATGGTTACGGCCACAAACCGGTAAGAAGAGAGGCTGTTGCGCTCACGCATGTTCCCGGTGATCACCCCGCTGAGCGAAGCATAGGGCAGGTTGTTGGCCGAATAGACTACCACCAGCAGGAGGTAGGTGATGAAGGCGTAGGCGACTTTTCCTGAAGGACTGAAATCAGGAGTACTGAAAGCCAGTATGGCCATGGCCCCAAACGGTACTGCGGTCCATAGGATCCAGGGACGGAATTTTCCCCATCGGGTATTGGTCCTGTCTGCTATGATGCCCATAATGGGATTGAAAAATGCTCCGAACATGCCTCCGAAGAAAATAATAAAGGAAGCGGTGGCAGGAGGAATCTTGTAAACATCGGTGTAAAAGAAGGCCAGAAATGTCATCAGGGTCTGGAAGATCAGGTTGGCTGCCAGGTCGCCCAGGCTGTACCCGATCTTCTCTAAGACGGAGATCTTTTGGGTAGGATTGTTCATAACCAATAATTAAGATTTATATTACTTCAAAATCCAGTGTCTTCAGATCCGAATCATTTGATGAGGATCCGTACATGATCCGGTATTTCCCTGCACGGGGGGCCAGTTCATCTACGGATGCATCATAAAATTCAAAAGCTTTGGATTCCAATTCTATGGTAACATTGGTTGTGGCGCCGGCAGCAATGTTGACCCGTTTGAATCCTTTGAGTGATTTAATTGGTGCATCCGGATTGTCCAGGCTTTTAATGTATACCTGTACGACTTCATCACCGTCGTATTTTCCGCTGTTGGTAACGGGTATGGTGATTTTCACACCTTTGCCTGCTTTAACGTTTTGCCGGGACAGTTTGGCGTCTCCATAATCGAATGTGGTGTATGAAAGTCCGTAACCGAAGGCATAAAGGGGTTCTCCGCGGAAATACCTGTAGGTACGTCCCTCCATATCATAATTATCAAAATCGGGCAGCTGATCTGTAGATTTGTAGAATGTGACAGGCAATCTGCCGGCGGGATTGTAATCGCCAAAGAGAACATCGGCAACGGCCAGTCCGGCAGCCTGCCCTCCGTACCATGCCTGAAGAAGGGCATTGTATTGGGTTTCAATATCCCCGAATCCCATGGCGCTTCCGGAACAGTTCACCAGGATGACCGGTTTGCCGGTATTGTGCATGGCTGCCAGGAGTTCCTTTTGTACGTCGGGGAGTTCTATCTTAGTACGATCTCCTCCGCTGAAGCCTTCATAGGAAACAGGCATTTCTTCGCCTTCCAGTCTGGAAGAAATTCCTCCGACGACGATGATTGCGTCCGCATCTTTTACTCTTTGGGCAAGCGCGTCGAACTCGGCAAGGTTCCTTTCGGTAAGGCTGAACGTAAGGAATGCAAAGCCCTGATCGCCTTTGGTATAGTCAATCTGAATGTTGTAGGTCTGTCCTTTGACAACCGGGAATGTTGTGGCAGGAGTGGAAGATCTGAACCATCCGAATCTTCTGGCTGGTTCTTTCTGCTCAGCTACGGTTCTTCCGTTTACGGTAAACTTGAAGGTGTCGCTGCCAACGAGCGAGTAATACATGTTTCCGGTGAATGTGGCCACGAATTTGCCGGTAAGACGGGCCGAGATGTTGGTCTGGTTGACGTTGTCGGCAAAGCGATAATCTCCGAAAGTACGCATGTTGACGGTTGTGTAATAGCCGGAATTGGCAGGCGTACCGTCGAATTTTTGATTGTTGAAAAACTCTGCATAAAGACCTTTTCCGTCGTTGATGTCCGGCATGTGGTCGGTTGTAAGGTAGCGGTCCACCAGTTCGCAAGCCTTGTCATAGATTACTTCCGCTTCCGGAACGGCTTTTCTTATAGCATCTACAATGGAGATTGTGTTTTCGGCAGTGGGAATGCCGTTGTAATTGCCGTTATGCATGGAAACGTTGTCAGCATTGGGTCCTACAACGGCAATTTTTTTCACGTCTTTGGGAAGCGGCAATATTCCGTCATTTTTCAAAAGGACCATGGATTCCCTGGCAGCTTTCAAAGCAAGTGCCGTGTTTTCAGGACTGCTCAGATTACTTTCATCCAGGTCTTTCCAGGGGAGCATGTCTTCAGGATCGAACATGCCGAGTTCAATGCGGGAGCGGAGGATCCGTGTAAGTGCCACATCCAGATCGGTTTCATTGATCAGTCCTTTCTCAAGACTTTCAATGAGGGCTGCATAGCTCGTCCCGCATTCCAGGTCTGTTCCGGCCAGAACCGCTGCAGCACTTGCTGAGGCTGCGTCGGGATGGGTCTCGTGTTGTCCTTTTGTATAGAAATTGTTTATGGCACTGCAGTCGGAAAGCACCAACGATTCATAGCCCCATTTATTGCGGAGAATGTCCTGGAGCAATCTTTCGCTTCCGCAACAGGGTTCGCCTTCATATCGGTTGTATGCACACATAACTTCCTGAACATTGCCTACCTGCACGATTTCCTTGAATGCGGGCAGGTAAGTCTCCCAAAGGTCTCTCATTGATACAGATACATCAAATCTGTGCCGGAGAGGTTCGGGTCCGCTGTGAACGGCATAGTGCTTTACGCAGGCATGTGTCTTGAAATAGTCCTTATCATCACCTTGCATACCCTTGACGGTGGCTACACCCATAACACTTGCCAGGTAAGGATCTTCACCACTGGTCTCCTGTCCGCGGCCCCACCTCGGGTCCCGGAAAATATTGATATTGGGACACCAGAACGACAGGCCCTGATGCCAGATACCGCCCGTGGCTTCTGTCTTGCCGAATTCGTTATGGTCGGTTGTGTTCCAAACGGCACGTGCTTCGTCGGATACGGCAGTGTAGATCTCTTCTTGTTGCGCGGCATCAAATGTTGCCGCCAGTGCAATGCACTGAGGAAATACGGTTACATCGTCATAGCAAATGCCGTGGCATGCTTCATTCCACCAGTTGTAGGCGGGAATACCCAGGCGGTCAACGGATATGGAACCGTTCATCATGAGGCCGACCTTTTCTTCAGGAGTCAACAGTGAGAGCAGGTTCTCAACGCGTTCATCTACCGAGAGACGCGGATTTCTGAAAGGATACTCGTAACTCTTATTATTGCATGAAATAAGAGTAATAAGCGTAGCTGCGCAGGCTACAAATTTTAAAAGTTTCATTTATCAGGTATTTTAAGTTAAATCAGTTTTCTTCATAGTTGAAGCGTATTTCCTTAACAGGTCGGGCAGGGTCGTTTGTGGTCAAAAAAACATTGAAAGTTTTCTTTGTTGATTCGGCTCTGATTTTAATTTTTTCGCCGGGACGGATCACATCGCCTTTCCGGATATTGATATTTATATCGCTTTCTTTTTCTACGGCACGAATTAGAAGATTTACACTACCCCTGTTCTCTATTGTGAAATGTCCTTCAAAATTGCGTTTCAGGACTCTTTTCTTCAGTGTGGCCAGGGAAGGAGAAACCACCATATCCGGAATAGCGGATTCATTCTTGTCAAAACGATCCGTGCAAATACAGGAAGCGGATAGTTGAAAAGGCGTATTGATACCGTTGACCAGAATATCCACAATTTCTTTTCTTATTCCATAACTATCTGAATTATCAGGTATCTGAAAAGTAATTTCAATATTTGCTATTTCACCGGGAGCAATTGATTCTGGGTGGTTAGTTGTTATAAAAGAAGGGGATGTGCCAGGCCTGGCTTGAATTGCAACTGATCCGGATGATATATTGATAACAGAGATCATTTTTGTTTCGGATCCGCCAAGAGGAATGTATCCCATATCCACATGATCTGACGATGCGTATACATCATCAATAATTCTAAATTTATACTGTTCATCGACGGGAAGATCTACTGGAACTACATGGGCTGTAATGGCCAGTTTAACCAGGAACGTACCTTCTGATGAATAGATGTCTACATATCTGAATACTTTGCCTTTTTCTCCTGCCGGGTTAAAGCTGATGATGATATTGCCCAAGTCACCGCTTTCAAAGAAATCGTCTGTAAATAATGCATTTACACAGTTACAGCTGGGAGATATTCGTCCGAATGTTAATGGATGGGAAGAAGTGTTTACGAAAGAAAATGTATGAAATACCCGTCCATCCGTCTCATTAATACGGCCAAAATCATGCGTGATTGCATTGAAACTTAGCGAAGAAGAATTACTTTGCCCGTAGAGACCGGGAAAGAAAAAAATACATGCAAGTATGCTGCAAACGGTTTTTTCCACAAAAACAAACTTAGAACAAAAAGGCACTGCAGCCAATAAGATGAACCCGTATCAGAAGAAATGGTCTTATTTTGAAATATGTCGTTATTTTCCTGCGCCAGGAGTTTGTTGTATATGAACGGATTCTTTAATAAAATGGATGAATAGGGTAATTGTTTAGAATACTATAACTTTATTTTTACCTAAAAAAATAATGACACGTAATCTGATTACAATTCTGGTTATATTGTCTTCAATTACTCTGGCTTCTTCACAAAACCCTTCCCGCTATAACCTTCCCGGAAATATTTATCCTCAAGTAAACAAAGATAATTCGGTTACATTTGCTATTTATGCTCCCTCAGCAAATGCAGTAGTCCTTTCTCTTGGCAGGGATTACCTGATGAACAAGGATGAAAACGGTCTTTGGATGGTAACGTCTGATTCCCAGAAGGAAGGTTTTCATTATTATTCCATGAAAATTGGGGGACTCTCATTTGCAGATCCTTCTGTTTATTCATTTTATGGATGCGGCATGTTTTCAAGTGCTGTGGAAATTGCAGAGAATGAAAAGGACAGAGACTGGTACATGCCAAAGAAACACATTTCCCACGGGGCGGTACGTTCGCTGAGGTTTTGGTCTGACGTATGCCGTGAATATAGAAGGATGTATGTTTATACGCCTGCAGAATATGATACGAACTCTGAAAAACGTTATCCGGTCCTATACCTGCAAAATGGCGGGGGAGAAGATGAAAGCGGCTGGATATACCAGGGTTTTGCTGACGTAATTCTGGACAATCTTATTGCTCAGGGAAAGGCAGAACCCATGATCATAGTCATGAATAACGGTTACGCTTCCTTGCCTGGAAGTGACGATCCTTTTTCCGGATTTGAGAGTATGATGACCCGGGAAGTAATTCCTCTTATTGACAGCCGTTACCGAACCATTAATGATCGTACAAGCAGGGCAATTGCCGGTCTGTCCTGGGGAGCCAATCAGGCCTATGATCTGGGACTGGGATACCGGGATCTTTTTTCTTATGTAGGTGGGTTTAGCTACAGGGATCCAGCAATGCTTAACAGTGCCTATAACGGTGTGTTTAAGAATCCTGACACATTCAACGCCGGGTATAATCTTCTCTTCATCAGCACAGGTGAAACAGAAGGAACCTTTTTACAGGAAATGCACGAGATACTTTCCGGCAGAGGTATCAGGAATACTTATTATGTATCTCAAAACACGGGACATGAATGGCTTACCTGGAGAAGAAGCCTTCATACGTTTGCACAGAAACTCTTCAAACAGATCAATTAAAATGAGGATAATTTATATAATAGCCGCCGGATTGTTCACAATGACAGTGTCCCCTTCTTGCGGATCAAAGAAATCAATAGTATCAAGAGAACCTGTAAGTGCTTCAACCAATATTCCCGGGAAAGAATACCCCAGGATCAACCCGGACCTGAGTGTTACCTGCAGGGTGGAAGCTCCCGATGCGATTAAGGTAGAACTGGACCTTTCCAATAAAGTATATCCCATGAAACAGATAAATGATGGAATCTGGGAGGTTACATCCGATCCCCAGGTTCCGGGATTCCACTATTATTTTATCAATGTTGACGGGGTCAGAATCTCAGATCCGTCAAGCAAACTGTTTTACGGATGCGGTCTGATGGCTAGTGGAATTGAAATTCCGGAAGCCGGTGTTGATTTTTATCACCAGAAAGATGTTCCTCACGGTGAGGTCAGAATGCAGAGATATTGGTCAGATCTCACCCAAACCTGGCGGATATGTTATGTCTATACACCTGCAGAATATGATTTCAGCACTGAGAAACGTTATCCGGTGCTTTATCTGCAACATGGTGGCGGAGAAGATGAAACAGGATGGCCAAACCAAGGCCGGATGGACAATATAATGGATAACCTGATTGATTCCGGCGCAGCCGTTCCCATGCTCGTGGTTATGGACAGGGGGACTGCTATACTGGCGGACTCCGGCCCAACCACGATCAACCGTAACATTTTTGATTTTACGGCTTTTGAGCGGGTAGTAGTGGAGGAGCTCATTCCAATGATCGATGACGAATACAGGACGATTACAGACCGTAACAGCAGGGCGATCGCCGGGCTTTCCCTGGGCGGATTCCAAAGTTGGAGCATTGGCCTTTCACATCAGGATCTTTTTAGTTATGTGGGCGGTTTCAGCGGATCCGGGATGGTTAACTCTCCGGACGATTATACCCCTGAACTCAATAAAGAGATGAGGCTTCTATATGTCAGCATTGGTACTGATGAGCCTGAACATATGTATGCAGGAGTAAAAGCCTTTCACGATCTGTTGGATAATAAAGGGATAAAGCACGTTTATTACGAATCCCCCGGAACAGCACACGAGTGGCAAACCTGGCGCCGCTCACTCAATCAGTTTGCGGCCTTGTTGTTTAAATAAAAGTGTAATAATTTGTAATAGGCCTATTCTTCCATTCTCAGATTTTTAACAAATGCCGAGGGTGAAATGTTAAATTGCTTATGGAAACTGGTTGTAAAGTAAGATGGGGAAGAGAATCCTACCAGGTAGGCCACTTCATTTACTCTGTATTCCTGGGTAGATAACATTTCTGCTGCTTTTTTCAACCTGCAGATGCGAATATATTCGTTTGTGTTTAATCCTGTATTGGCTTTTATTTTCCTGTAAAGGGTAGATTTACTTGTACCAATCAATTGGGTGAGTGTATCAATTCCCAGATCCTGCTCAGCCATATGCTTCATGATCGTTTCATGAAGCTTATCCATAAAGGCTTTTTCAACATTGTTGAAAGAAACACTGTTAAAATGGGACAGGGGAGAATTCGCGAACTGTCTGTATGCTATTTCCTTATTTTTGAAAAGATTGGATATGTTGGCTATTAAAAGTTCAATCGCGAAAGGTTTTTCTATGTAACCGTCTGCACCAACCTGTAATGTTTCAATACGCGTTTCAACACCGACGGCAGCTGTAAGGAGAATAACCGGGATGTGACTGTATTCTATGTCGTTCTTGATGAAATTGCATAACTGACATCCATCCATAACCGGCATCATAAGATCGGTTACTACCAGATCAATCTTTTGCTCTTTAATAATATTCATGCCTTCCTCGCCGTTTGATGCTGTGAAAACATTGTATTCGGAAGAAAGCTCCCTGGAAAGGTAACGTCGCATTTCAGATGCATCTTCAACAATCAGGATCGTATGTTTGCTGCTGTCCGAGTCCGAATCCGGATCTGAATCCGTAAATTTGTCTTCCCCTGCATCCGTAGATACTTCATTAATAAGAGACGGTTGATCAATAGGTAATGTCAATACAAAGGAGTTTTTGTCTTTCACATCAGTGTCAATGACTAGTGTTCCTTTATGAAGATGCGCAAGAGTCCTTGCGTAGGGAAGTCCCAGGCCGGTGCCGTTACTTCCCTTAAGTTGAGCACTTACAGTGCGGATCTGGTAGAAAGGCGTGAAAATTTTTTCCCTTTCATTGAAGGGTATCAGGTCCCCGTCGTTGGTAACACGAATTTCCACATTCTGTTTATTCTCAGCTATGGCGAGTGATAACTCAATGCTGTTCTTACAGTATTTGATGGCGTTTGACAATAAGTTGCTGATAATCTTTTTAACGATTTCAGTAGAACACATCATCATGACGGGTTGATCCGGAATGTTGACTGTGTATGAAATGTGTTGTTCTTTTGCGGCTTTGGCAAAATATTCACACGTTTTCCTGACTATAGAGCAGATGTCTTCCTTAAGGAAGTTAACCGTAATCTGGTTTTTTTCCATCTTTCTTATATCAAGCAATTGGTTGGTCAGTTCCAAAAGTCTGTTTGTATTAGACTTGATAGTCATCATGTCATCCCTGGATGCTTCTGTATACTCTTTATGCAAAATGATTTTTTCTACAGGCATCTTAATGAGTGAAAGAGGTGTTCTTATCTCGTGTGTGATGTTTGTGAAAAAATTGATTTTTGCATCGTATATCTCTTTCTGTTTCAAGGCTTCCATTTGTTCTAGTTTGCTTGTCTCTTCAATTTTCCTTTTTTTGAATAAAAGAATCAAAAAAAATGTGCCTACGGCAGCAAGAATGAGAAAATAGAAAATATATGCGCATATAGATCTGTGAATAGGGGGTACCACTCTAATTGACAGGCTTTTGTATGATTCCGGAGAATTGCTTCCCAAAACCTTCACACTGAAGAGATAATGACCGGGATTCATGTCTGTAAATACAATGGTATTCTCTGTTGACACTTTCTGAATTGATTGCCTTCTTCCGCTTGAAAGCGTATACTCATAAAGGGGAGTACAAATGTTGGAATAATACAGAGCTGAAAAAGATATAGACAAATATGCCGCATCGGCTTGCCGGATGCGGATCTTATCTGAAGTGACAGCAGATTTTCCGTCGGTATTAATAAAATTGAAATCTTGGTCGGTTCCTGTATGAATATCGTAAATATAGAGGGGGGCATTGGTAATGGGATCTTTCAGGTTAGCCGGATTGAAGGTTATCATGCCATTGGTGGTTCCAAAGCATAACTGTCCGGAAGGGAACTGGTAACAGGAACCGTATGAAAACTGATTACCCACAATACCGTTATTGTCCAGATAAACTTTTAATACTTCATCTGTAAGCGGATCTAATGTGGTAAGACCTTTTGTGGTGGAGACCCATAACAATCCTTTTTGATCCTGAGTGATAGTACATGCAATGTTGGAAGGAAGTCCGTCATTGCGGGTAATATGTGTAAATGACAGGTCTCCTTCAAGTGATGTTCTGCACAAACCTCCTCCCTCAGTAGCCACCCATAAAATATGAGAAGAATCCTCAAAGAAATAGTTAATGTAGTTTGATTTCAATCCGTTTTCTGTGTCGGTCCTGATACTGTCAAAATTCTGCAGATCGTCGTTGGAGTGATATATGCCGGATCCGTACGTACCTACCCATACAGTCCCGTAACTATCCTGATATAGCGTATGAATAAAACGGTGTCCAGGACCTTCAATAAATCTAAAACTGTCTGTTGACCTTTCATATCTATACAATCCATATGTAGTCCCAATCAATATGGAATTGTCGGAGGTTTTTAAGATACATACACATTGATCGGTCGGCAGGCCCGGATGTTTGTCAATTTGATCAGATTCCAGATCGTATTTAAAAAGTCCTTTATTATAAGTAGCAATCCAAAGAAGATTCTCTTCCTGGAGCAAACCGTGAATATTCAGATTGGATGGAAACCCTTTCTTGTTAGAAAACCAAACAGAGCTTTTGTCAATGAAGCTCAATTTGTTGAGATTTCCGTCCTCGGTACCTATCCAAAGATTTCCGTCTGCATCGGGTGTCAGTGCATGGACAAGTTTTCCGAAAAAAGAGCCTTCATAACCCGTATAAAAAATTTGACCAAAACTGTTTTTTCTGTTGTGCCAAAGATTCAGACCGCCATAGTAAGTTCCCATCCAGACATTTCCTTCGTTATCTTGTAAAATGCTGATTACGTTGGTGTTGCTCAAAGCATTTCTTGCCGAGTCGTTAATGAAGGAGGTTGTTTTTTGATGATTATCGTAAACAACCAATCCGTCAAGAGTGCCAATCCAATATTCAGAGTCTGTTCTGGGTAAAAGACAATTTACCGGATGACCGACATTGATCAGGTATTCACTTTCTCCGCTATCCATGTTGAACTTGATCAGATCATAATTGTTTGTAGACAACAGAAGGTATTTCTCGTCTATGGTTTTTATATGAATAGGGTAGTGGGAAACATTTGTTTTGTCTGTGATCAGGGGAAACACCTCAAAATAATCGGTATCCGGATTGTAGCGACGAATATCTCCCTGATAGGTGGTGAACCATATATAACCATCCCGATCTACGCATGAATGCTGGGCATTGAAATGTCTTTCAGCTGAATATCTGATAAATTCGCCTGTACTTCTGCTTAATTTAAAAACAGAGCCGGAAGAGACAAACCAGACATTGTTATCCTTATCAACGTTGATATCGAAAAAACGGTATCCCTCAAGTTCCTTTATGCAGGAAACTTCGGATGTGTACAGATTATAGTACCCGGTCCCGTTTGTTGAGCAGCACCATAGCATCCCGTCTTGATCTTCGCACATTGAAAAAGTCATTCCATTAATACAACTCCGGAGATTTTGATCTTCCAGAACGGTGAAATCCTTGCCGTTGAAGCGACAGATTCCGTCTTTGGTTCCGAACCATAGAAATCCGAAATGATCCTGAATGGTACATGTTACAGTATTGTTGGGCAAACCTTCATCGCTCTTGTAATGCCTGAAATAGTAATGCCCGCTCCCAAATAATGCGTTTACAGACAAAACAAATAGAAGAAAAGCTGTCAGAATGAATTGTTTCATATACAATATGACCTGAAATTATAAATTACGAAGATACTCATACTTGTATAAAGAAATCATCCAAATACTTTCAAAATTGACTCTTAAAATATCACTATTACTTCTTTTGTAAATATACCGGACAAAACAGGCCGGGAAAAGGGAGAATATTTCATTATCGTTCACATGCTTTGACTTTTGATTCATTGATCGGGAGAAAGGAAATGAAAGGCTCTTTATGGGAGATTAGCAAATCAATATGACCCCATTTTATAATTATGTTCATAGATTGATAAATACCTTTAAAATTGAAACCAATTTAACCAAATTACTTATTTTTTAACCTATTATCTAATTTATGACAAAGCAATTATTATTTGTAGTAAAAATCGTCTTGATTTTTGCCGCATGCCTGACGGGAATAAACTCATATGCCCAGTCACGTGCTGTAAGCGGTAAAGTCATCGATGCTTCAGGTGCTCCAATTGCCGGAGCATCAGTCATTGTCGTTGGTAATGAAAGTATTTATACAGTTACCGACTTAGATGGAAACTTTGCGCTGGAGGTTCCCGCGGGAGCTAATCTGAACGTATCTTTCATCGGTTATCAACAGCAGGTTGTTCCCATAGGCAACCGAACTGTTTTTGAGATCACATTGATTGAGGATACAGAAGTCCTTGAAGAGGTTGTGGTTGTCGGTTATGGCGTCCAGAGAAAAAGCGACGTTACCGGTTCTGTTTCATCTGTCAAGGCGGAGGATCTAACCAACCGCTCTACCTCAGATGCTGCAAATGCATTGCAGGGTAAGGCAGCGGGTGTTCAGATTCTGAACTATTCCGCAGCTCCCGGTGCAGGCTCACAAATCCGGGTACGCGGGTATTCTTCCAATTCATCCTCAGGCCTGGGGCCACTGCTTATTGTTGATGGTCTTCAGGTAGACAACATTCAGTATCTGGACCCCCAGATGATCGAATCCATGGAGGTTCTGAAGGATGCGGCATCAGCTGCCATTTATGGTGCCCAGGCAGGTAACGGAGTGGTGCTGATCACTACCAAGACCGGCAAAAAAGAAATGGGTGCCGGTCAGGTCTTCTATAATTTCCAGAATGTATGGAATTCACTGGGAAAGGCGCCTGAAATAATGAATGCAGCGCAGTATATTGATTATAAAATTGCTGAAGGTGTTCTTACTCAGCAACGTCTTAATGAACTTGGATATGACGGTACAGATACCAATTGGGCTAAGGAGGTATTTACTACCAGTCTGACCAAACGTCATACCGTTGGTTTTATGGGAGGAAATAACCGGGGTCAGTATTATACTGCACTCAGCTATGTCAATGACGACGGTATAGTAAAGGGAGACAAGGATGTTTATGAACGTCTTTCTGCCCAGATCAACGCCGATTATAAGATCAAGGATTGGCTTACAGTCGGGACAAACACTTCTATTGAAAAGTGGAAAACCAGATCGGTCAGCCAGCACACTGAGTATGGATCCTTCATGATGGGAACACTGACACAGGACCCTCTTACACCTGTATATTTTCCTACTTATAATGACCTTACCCAGGATTTGAAGAATCACTATGATGCCGGAGACAATATCCTTGGTGATGAAAACGGATTTTATGCCGTTTCAAGGTACGCAGAGACTGACTCGGGTCACCCGTTCGTACAGAGAGATAAAGAAGACGTTGAGAATCAAGGAATAAGTATACGTGGTACGCTGTTCGCCAACTTAACTCCCATCAAGGGTCTGACGATCACCTCTAGGTTTGGATACCGGATTTATCAGAGTTATTACACCAGGTATGCCCCTCCGTATTATGCCAACTCAATGGCTTATAAAACAAATTACGATATCCAGGCAAGAGCGAACCACGGATACTACTACCAGTGGGAAAATTTCGCCAACTATTCTTTCAATGTCCAGAAGAATACATTCACCCTCATGGGAGGTATGTCTTATATCCAGAACAACTCTTTTGGTGTCGATGGAACGGGTTCCGGTCCTGATCCTCTTCAGGGATATGCTCCTAACTTCCGCTATTTGTCTTATCTGAACAATAATCCGGAAACATCAAAAAATGTGACCAGTTCTCCCGGAGTATCCGCCAATCTTTCCTACTTCGGACGTATCCACTGGAATTATGCAGACAAGTACAATATCCAGGTAAACTTTCGTGCAGATGCGTATGATTCATCAAAACTTCCAATAGATGCCCGCTGGGGATACTTCCCTTCAGTATCGGCAGGTTGGGTGCTTACCAATGAATCATTCATGCAAGGGATCAGCAAAGAGGCGCTCTCCTTTCTTAAGATCCGTGGATCCTGGGGTGTGAACGGAAATATTGCCGTATTGAGCAATTATCCTTATGCAACTACCATTTCCTACAATGCCAACTATTATCAGTTTGATCCCGCCTCTCCTAATGTATCTTACGGATCCAGTCCCTCCGGACTTGCAAATCCCAACCTTACGTGGGAAACTTCTGTTCAATGGAATGTTGGTTTGGAGGCACGTTTCCTGAACGACCGGCTTTCTCTGGGAGTTGACTATTACGAAAAGACTACCAAGGACCTTCTTGTCAGCATTTCTCCAGTTGCCGAGGTGGGAGTGGGATCTTCCACCATCAATGCCGGAGAGGTTGAGAACAAAGGGGTCGAGCTTGAACTGGAATGGAAAGATTCCAGAGGAGACTTCAGTTATTCTGTCAATGCAAACATGGCATACCTTAATAATAAGGTGACATTTCTTGATCCCACCATTTCCAGGATTACGGGTATGTCAGCACCTCAGGGGTATGAGACCTTCTCCGCGTTCGAGGTGGGATACCCGGTTTGGTATATGAGAGGTTATCAATACGAAGGGGTGGATAGCGCAACAGGTAAACCGATTATAGCAGATCTGAACGGGGATGGTCAAATTAATAACCTTGACCATACCATGATTGGTTGCGGTATTCCTGATCTGACTTATGGTCTGACCATCAAACTTGCATGGAAGGGTATTGACTTTACATTATTCGGTACAGGAACTTATGGTAATGAGATCTTTGCCATACATCATAGAACTGACCGTCTTTTCTACAACTCACTGGAGTACTTCCACAAGAATGCCTGGACAGAATCCAATAAAAATGCTTCCATGCCAAGTGCTATCAGTGTGGCTACTGACGCACAATTCTGGGGCTCAAGTGCCTCGATATTCGACGGATCATACTTCAAGATCAAACAGATCCAGCTAGGTTATACGCTTCCCCGGAATTGGACCAAAAAGATATTGGTCAGCAACCTGAGGATCTATGCTTCTCTGGATGATTATTTCACCTTCTCAAAGTATCCCGGTATGGATCCAGAAACAGCACACTCAGGAGCTGCCAATTCCATGGGATACGATAAGGGGTCCTATCCTACCAGGAAGAAAGCTGTTATAGGTATAAACATTGCATTCTAATAACCCAATTTAGATTATTATGAAAAAATATATCATTCCCATTTTGTTACTGACCTTAGGTTTGAGTTCTTGTGAGAAACTCCTTGAGATCGATCAGAAGGGAGTCATTTCTACGGACTCCTTCTACCAAACCGATGCAGATGCCGAATCTGCGTTGGTTGCTGCGTACGAGAATGCGAGTTATGGATTAGTCAGACATAATGATTATATCTACTCTCCGTACAATGCATTGCTTACTTACCCGTCGGACGATATTTACGCTGCCGGAGCCTTTTACGGTGACAACGATTTTCTTGCGGCTCTGACGGAGTTCCGTTACGATATAAACAACCAGGCCATTAGTAATCAATACAAAGGTTTTTATAAAGTGATCTACGGGGCAAACCTGGTAATTGATAATTTTGAATATGGCACAAGCGCCGTTAAGGACAGGTGTATTTCAGAAGCAAGGGTTCTTCGTGCTTTCAGTCACATGATGCTGGCTATCCTTTGGGGGACACCTCCGATAGTTGATCACGTACTTACAGGGGCCGATCGTCCGGGAAACTCGGAAAGTCAGGAAGCCGTACTCAGGTGGTGTGCCCAGGAGTGTATCGATGCTGCCAAGTATCTTGATGAAAGACAAAGCACAGGAGACAAACCCGGAGCTGTCAAGATCACCAAAGGCGCCGCCTATGCCTTTGCCGGTAAGGCACTTATGTTTGCTAAAGATTACTCGGCCGCTAAGACTGAATTGAAAAAAGTAATTTCTTCAGGCAAGTATGCCCTTGTTCCCGGCAACAGGATTGGAGAGAATTTCCATGTTCCAGGTGACGGCAATGAAGAAAAAATCTTTGAATTAAACCACGTGTACAATTCCAACATTGGGACCTGGAGTGGTCGTATTCAGCGTTCCACCTGGATGCAGATAAATCTTTGGAACTGGCGTGCCGACAGATTGGGAGGCACCCCAACCCACCTCTTTGGCGGAGGCTGGGGAATGATCCATCCTACTGCTGCATTTGCAGAAGCACTCATAGCCAATGACGGTCTTGATTCGTACCGCCGCAAGGCATGGCTCTTGACTTATGATGAGGTTCTTTATGATATGCCTTATCTTAGCGATAGTGATAATCCCACTCGTGAGGATAAGGAGAAAGATCCACGTCGCGGGATAGTAGAACCTGTGGGTCTGTATGGATGTGAAGGTTATTTCCATCTTAAAATGATTGCTCATGCAGATGATGTCATACAGGGGTCGTATTCTGACGTTAACTTTTTGATTATGAGGTATGCAGAGGTGCTTCTGATGTATGCCGAATGTTGTGCCCAGACAAACGATAACGATGGACTCCAATATCTGAACATGGTGCAGCAGAGAGCAGGTTCTCAAACCATAAGTACCGCCCTTACTCTTGATGCGGTTAAGAAGGAGAAACAGTTTGAGATGTGGATGGAAGGTTGTCGTTTCATAGACCTGCTACGTTGGGGCGAAGCAGCAGCTAAACTTGCCAGTAACGGGGATAGCATTCCTACGTTCAAAGATAAATTTGCCACTGAAAGCAGCGGCAAGCACGAAGGCTTCGTTGACTGGTCAGCTTCGAATGTGAACCAGGGAAAGGAACACGGATTCAAAACCGGAAAACATGAGCTTTATCCTTTTCCTTTCAGCGAAATATCAATCAATGAAAATATAGTACAGAATCCAGGATGGTAATTTTAGTTTTAAGTTTAGGTTTAGATTTTGGGTCTTGATTCATTTTGATTTTGTGCGGGAGTGGATCCCATAACCGGGATCCACTCTGTTTTTATCTTTATTAACGTTGCTAAAACAACAAAAAAACAATATTGTTAAATGAGATCATTATTCTTTTCTATCACAGCCGTTTCATTTTTATTGCTGGCGGCCTGTAATTCCAATTCGAAATCTGAAGGTAAAGTTCCCGAAATCATTCAGCCTGGAGAGCAGGCTCCGTTTGCCAATCCGGGACAAAGGAATTTTGGCGGATTCCAGCGAAGAGATACGACAGGTAAAGCCCCGGCTCCCCGTCCACGATTTCAGATGCCTGAAGCCAAAACGGTTCATTTTAACGATCTGGTAATGAGCGATCCGTTCATATATCCTCATCCCGAAACCCAAACCTATTACCTTACCAGTTCGGGCGGATGGATGTATAAAAGCAATGATCTTAAGATGTGGACCGGTCCTTATAAAATTATTGACATCACGGGACTTTGGCTGGAGAAAGCCGGATTTGCGGCAGCAGCAGAAATACACAGAATTGGAGATTCTTTTTACTATGCCGGAACATGGAGTGACCATAGTGATTTGATTGAGCAGGTCCCCAGAAGGTACAATGTGCCTCACAACCAAACCTATCTGCTCAGGGCAGATAATCCTGAAGGTCCTTATACTAGTTTTGCCATAGAGCCGGGTTATGATTACCAGCCTCGTGAATGGGATTGTATAGACGGAACGCTTTATGAAGAGGACGGGAAAATCTATATGATCTTTGTACACGAATGGACACAGCTCATTGATGGTACTATGGATTACATTGAACTTGCTCCGGATCTGAGTTACACTGTTTCTGAGAAACCCGTTACCATGTTCCGGGCCACGGAGGCCCCCTGGGCTATGGAAATGAACTCCATAGGCGAGGCTACATTTGGTTTGAAAATGCCGGGTTGGGTAACAGACGGGCCTCAAATGTTCCGTACGCAAACCGGAAAGCTTGGAATGCTCTGGTCCAGCTGGGGTAAGGAAAGGTATGTCCAGGGAATAGCGTATTCGGAATCCGGTACCATTGCAGGTCCCTGGGTGCAGGAAAAAGAGCCGTTCCTGTCCAACAATTCCGGACACGGGATGTTGTTCAAAACATTTGAGGGAAAACTCATATTCCTGGTTCATCACGCAGAAGAAAACGGACCCAGGAAACCGCAATACTGGAACGTGGATGATTCCGGTGACAAACTTGTTTTAGGTAACCGTATAAATATTTGATCTTATGAAAAGATTGTTTTTAGTTCTTTCCTTCGTTTTTATAGTCTTCCTGGGCAAGGCGCAGGACAAAAATTTCCATATTTTTCTGTGTTTCGGACAGTCAAATATGGAAGGAGCCGCCAGAATTGAAGCTCAGGATACATTAAATATCAGTGATCGCTTCCAGATGATGGCCGCAGTGGACGACCTGTCCCACGGACGTGTTAAAGGCAAATGGTACAAGGCCGTTCCTCCTCTTTGCAGAGAGAAAACGGGTCTTACTCCTGTAGATTATTTCGGCCGTACTTTGGCAGAACAGCTTCCGGAAGATCATACTATAGGTGTTATAAATGTTTCTATTGGCGGGTGCAAGATAGAAGCGTTCATGAAAGATAGTATTTCAGAATACGCAAAAACGGCCCCGGAATGGATGATACCAATGCTCAGGGCATATGACAACGATCCCTATAAGTGGCTGGTTGATCTTGCCAGAAGAGCACAGAAAGACGGAGTTATTTCGGGGATCCTGCTTCATCAGGGTGAGTCGAACATAGGCGAAGAGGATTGGCCTCTCAAAGTAAAAAGTGTATATGAGAATCTCCTTGAAGATCTGGATCTGAAAGCAGAACAGGTTCCTCTGATTGCCGGCGAAGTAGTAAATGCTGACAGGGGAGGAAGGTCTGCAAGCATGAACCGCATTATTGACAAGCTGCCGGAAACCATTCCCACGTCTCATGTGGTATCATCAAGTGGTTGCACCCAGTTTTTTGACCAGATACATTTTGATGCTGCAGGATATCGTGAAATGGGCAGGCGTTATGCAGCTGTTATGCTCCCTCTTATGGGATACGAAGCTCCGGTTTCCCGTATGTATCATGTTCCAGTAGAATCTCCCATCATCCATCGTTTTGGAGGTGGTGTGACATTCAATATCAGAGCCCCTCGTGCTCACTCTGTTTTTCTGTCTTCTCAGTTTCTTTCTGAGAATGTCACTTTGACAATGAACAAAGAGGGAATCTGGAGTGTAACTCTTAGGGTAGAAGATCCGGATATTTATCCATACAATTTCATAGTAGACGGTGTTACAGTATCTGATCCGTCCAACACCGATATTTTCCCCAATGAAGGATTTAAGGCCAGCTTGCTTACCATTCCCGATCAAAAGGCATTGTATCACATCAACGATGTGCCTCACGGACGTGTAATATATTGTACGTATAAATCCGAAGTTCTTGATATGAACCGTCCTGTAGTGATCTACACTCCTGCTGAATATGAAGACGGAGAGAAATCTTATCCTGTTTTTTATCTGATCAGCGGCACAACCGATACAGAGGAAACATGGTTCAAAGTGGGCAGGGTTAATACAATTCTGGACAATCTCATTGCGCAGGGAAAAGCGAAACCCATGATCGTTGTGATGCCTTACGGTAATATGATGAACGGGACGCCTATGCCATCTTCTTTGCAGGCGGCCGAAATGTATAAAGTGTTTGCAAATGAAATGACCGAATGCATTATTCCGTTTATAGAAAAGGAATTCCGAACTTTAAAGGGACGTGAAAACAGGGCTATTGCAGGTTTTTCAAGAGGCGGCGGTCAATCACTTTTCACGGCTTTTTCACATATAGACAAATTCGCCTGGGTATGTTCCTACAGCGCATACCTTACTCCTGAAGTAATGGACATATATTTCCCGTCTTTCACTACTGCTGCTCATGAGATCAACACTCAAATGAAACTGATCTGGTTCGGTATTGGCTCGGAAGATTTTCTATTCAAGGACGTTGTTAAAAATAGAGAATACTTTGACACTCTGGGAATTGAATATAAAGGAATAACCACGACAGGTGGTCATACCTGGATGAACGCCAGAACATATCTTGCCACCACATTGCAAATGTTTTTTAAATAAATTCTACCACCAAAACATCAATTATGAGACATCCAATTTTACTATCGATCTTTCTGCTGTTATCCGCTTTCGCTTTGAAAGCATACGGGCAGAATCTTCAAATCAATGATCTGGAATATTTTGAGGATACAGGCATTAATGTACTGGTCTACAGTAACAATTATGCCGGTATGTTCTGCGACGAAAAGACAGCAGCTATAGAATTGATACTAAGAGGCGAGAGAATAAGTACCGGTGGAGGTATCCGGCTTATGAACACTCCGGAACAATGGGATATTTTCCCGGATCTTGTCAACAGGACCGTCAATCGTGCCGACAACTCTATTGAATTGGAGCTTAAATACAATGATTATGATTTTACATCCCGAATCAAAGTTACCTCTTACGGGAAAGGTGTAAGGTTGGTTGTTTATCTTGACAAACCTGTTCCAGAGAAGTTGGTTGGCCGTGCCGGCCTCAACTGGGAATTTTTTCCTGCCTCCTTTTTTGGAAAAACGTATATGATGGACGGTAAACCGGGTATTTTGCCCTGGTATCCTGCCGACAATACCCATATGCTTCCCCGGAGTGAAAAAATTGAACAGTTCTACGGACTTTCCACGTTCGATGACAGAGGCCGGGACGAATTCATTGTCCCTCATCCCTTTTCCAAAGGAAATTCACTGGTTTTCGCTCCCGAAGATCCCGATTTGCGCGTATGTATTTCTTCCGAGTCGGAGATCAATCTCTTTGACGGGAGAAATCTTGCCCAGAATGGCACATTCGTAGTCCGTTCATTCCTTCCCGGAAATAAAACAGGCAAGGTTCTTGAATGGTTTATAGAGCCTTCCTATGATCCAAATTGGGTAAGAGAACCAAATATCGGGTTCTCACAGATCGGTTATACTCCGGCCCAAAAGAAAGTTGCTGTTGCTGAACTTGATAAGAATGCAGCTCCGGTGGAGATGGCAGACATCATCCGCGTTTCCGAAAAGGGAGAAGAAACAGTGGTCTGTAAGGCAGAGGTCAAACCATGGGGAGTATATAACCACAGGTATAACTATGCTACTATAGATTTTAGCGAAGTACGGGAGCCGGGCCTTTATTGTATAAAGTTAGGAGAAAGCAAGACAAATGTCTTCCCTGTCAACAAGGATGTATACCAGAGCAAATGGCATTTATCTATGGATGTATTCCTTCCGGTTCATATGGACCATATGGAAGTCAATGAAGGGTATCGCACATGGCACGGAAGGTCTCATATGGACGATGCACTTCAGGCTCCGGTGAATTACGAACAGTTTGACGGATACAGGCAGGGGCCTGTTACCCATACAAAATATGAATCATGGGAACATATTCCGGGACTTGCTGTAGGTGGCTGGTTTGATGCCGGTGACTATGATATTCAGAGCAGAACGGTAGTTTCCATGACTTCTGACCTCGTCTCTTTGTGGGATATGTTCCAACCCCTAAGAGACCAGACGTTTATTGACCAAAAAACCCAATTTGTAGACATTCACCGCCCCGACGGTACTCCTGATGTAATCCAGCAGATTAAGCATGGCGTACTCAACATCAACGCTCAGGTCGAGAACATTGGTTTTGTTGCACAGGGGATTGTCCAGGGCAATATGTATCAGTACCATCACCTGGGAGACGCTGTCACGATTACTGACGGTCTGGTATATAATCCATCCCTGGATCCCTACGAAACGGATGGCCGGACATCAGGGACCCGCGATGACAGGTTGGTCTTTACCGGAAATTTCAGTCCGGCCGGCACCATGTCCAACGTAGCTTCACTGGCATCCGCAGCCAGAGTGCTCAAACCTTATTATCCGGAGCTTGCGGAAAGATCTCTTAAAAATGCTTTGATGCTATGGGATAAGTACTTTGAAGGTGCTGATCCGGCTAACGCAGATAATCGCAGAATGAGATGGTTCCGTGGAGACAGCAGAATCAGTGCTGCAGTTGAACTCTGGAAAACCACCGGAGAAACAAGCTATAAAGATTTCTTTGAAGAGGCTGTTATCAAAGAAATGGAACCTGTAGAAATGAATTTTCCGGGTGCCCCATCCGGAAAATACTACAACCTGGGGACGGCTTTGAGCATCTATCCTCTGATGGGTAAAGATTTTCAGGACAAGGTTAAGGAGATCATTCCTGAATATGTTGCATCTATCAAAGAGAACAGTTCACAGACTCCTTACGGTGTTCCCATCTCCGGACGTGGATGGGGTGGTAATGACCAGGTTATCCGTTGGGCATACAATAATTACCTTGTATGGAAATTCTTCCCGGAAATGATCGATCCCGAACTGGTTTTATTGGGATTGCACTATCTCTTCGGTTGTCATCCTTACTCAAATGTTTCGTTCATTACATCTGTAGGGGTGAATACCAAAAAAGTCGCTTACGGCAGCAACCGGGCTGACTATACAGTGATCCCCGGTGGAGTTGTCCCCGGCCTTCTTCTGTTGGCACCGGATTACATGGAGAACAAGGATGATTATCCGTTCCTGTGGGGAGAGAATGAATGTTGTACCAATTCGATCCCGAATTTCGTGATGCTTTCACTTGCCGCCGAAGAAGTTGCTGCTGCAATGAACAAATAAGATCTTTACTAACAATATATAGTACCAATAATGATAAAAAGAATAATTCAAAGAGCTTTCATGACAATGGCAGTTGCATTGTGTTCTGTTTCTGCCCTTGCCCAAGGCAATACTTTTTGCAATCCGGTAGACCTTTTGGCCGGAAACCAGAGGGCCAGCCGGGGCGGAGAGCCGGTTGTGCTGATCTATCAGGACGATTACTACCTGTTTGTTACAGGAACAAGGGGATATTGGTATTCTCCTGATTTTCTGGACTGGACCTACGTGGATTCACCCACTTTTCCTGGCGGAGTCATATCTGTAATTGAGAAAGACGGCATTCTTTATGCCTGTTCTATGAATAACAAAAATGTTTACAAATGCGAAGAACCAAAGAAAGGGGAGTGGACACTAACTGCGACTCTTGACAGTGACCGATACGGTGACGCAAATATGTTTCTTGACGATGACGGAAGGCTTTATCTGTTTTATGGCTGGTCACAGATTATGCCGTTTAAGGTAGTGGAACTGGATGTAGACACGTTTAAGGAAATTGATGGTCCCCGTGTGCTTTTCTTTGGAGATTACAAGAATCACGGATTCGAGAACAGGAGGAATGAAGATGTGATCTTTTCCATCTTTAATGGCAGAAGAGACTATTTTGAAGAGGAATTCCCATGGATCGAAGGACCATGGGTAACCAAGCACCGGGGCAAGTATTACTTGCAGTATGCAGCCATCGGGCTTGAATTCCTTTCTTATTCACATGGTGTATATGTGTCAGACAATCCCATGGGGCCTTACGAATATTCCGAGCACAACCCCCTGACATTCAAAACTACAGGTTTTGCCGTAGGGGCAGGACACGGAAGTACGTTCCACGACAAGAACGGTCAGCTATGGACAATTTGTATGATCCCTGCCTGGTATGCCGGTAACGGCGGTGCTGAACTGGCCATCTATCCTACGGCAGTCGATGATGACAGGGTCATGTATTCCAACACGGCTTACGGGGACTATCCCCAGTACTGGCCCGGGACCAGAACAGATGCCGTTGACAACAACCTGACCGGATGGCTTCTTCTTTCCCACAAAAAACGTCTTGAAGTTTCATCGACTTTTGAGGATTTTATTCCTGCCAATGCCGTTGATGAGAATTTCATGACATGTTGGTCCGCCCTGACAGGAGACCCCGGTGAATACCTGACTGTTGATCTTGGAAAAGTCAGCGAGATCTATGCGATTCAGTGCAATTTTGATCACATTGGTTCAAAAGTGAGTGTAGGACGCGGATTCAGACCGTCACCCGCTCCGGATCGTTATCAGTGTTATACGGTAGAAGTTTCTAACGACAATGCTACGTGGGCCACTGTGATTGACAAGAGCGACAACAAGTTTGATCTCAGACACGATTATACTGAACTCAGCAAACCTGTTAAGGCAAGATACGTTAAGATTACCAATGTGGCCACTCACGATGAGGCCAAATTTGCTGTTAAGGATTTGCGTATTTTCGGCAATCCCGATGTTGTTGAAAGTGTTAAGGTTACAGATTTTAAAGCGGTCCGGAACCAGGCTGACCGCAGGGAGGCAACCCTTCTATGGGAACCGGTCAAAGGGGCTGATGGTTATGTGGTTCGTTACGGCATTGAACCGGATAAGCTTTACAACAGCTATATGGTTTACGACACCAATTTCCTCACGATCCACAGTCTGAATACATCTCCTGAATATTATTACGAAATAGAGGCTTTTGACTCAGGTCTTGATTACTATAAGGAAATATCCGAGATCGTAAATGGTACAGGTGCCGAGATTGAACTTACGAAGATCAAACCCGGAGAACGTCCTGCCTGGGGATGGGGAGGAGCAGACGTCCCGCGTCTGATGATCCATCAGGGTCAAAATGATTATGTATTTGAAGACATAGAACCTGGTTATAATTATACACTCAGACATTCTTACGGACCCGTTCTCTGGCAGGGTGAACTAACCGAAAAAGAACTCATTGGCGACAGCACCCAGCCCACAGTTACGGTTAATCTGACCGAACTTGGTGTAGGGACCAGAATTACGGGTATGCTTGAACTCAGGATCTACCCCGGAAAAGAAAAAGGAAAGATCGTGGTCACTACCAATTACAACCGAAGAATGTCCTTTGCCCCGTCACCCGTTGTGAATGAAGATAACACCGTAACCTTCAATCTGAATTCGCCCAATGCAAAGAACGTTCAGATCAATGCCCAGTTTGCCGAGAGACAGAACATGGACAAAAATGCGGACGGGATATGGACCATCACACTGGGCCCTGTGGCAGCTGATATCTATCCTTACAGTTTCATAGTTGACGGGGTAACCATCATGGATCCTCAGAATCCTGAATGGTTCCCCAATGAAAAATTCAAGAACAGCCTGGTAGAAGTAAGGGGAAAAGAGCCTCTTAACCATGAGGTTACAAACGTACCTCACGGAAGTGTTGATTATACATATTATTATTCAAAAACGCTTGAAATGTATGCCCCGGTTGTGGTTTATACACCCCCGGGATACGACCGGTCAAAAAAGAAATATCCTGTATTCTACCTGATCAGCGGGACGACGGATACAGAGGAAACATTCTTTAAAGTGGGACGTGTCAACTTTATCATGGACAACCTTATAGCACAGGGCAAGGCAGCGGACATGATCATAGTCATGCCGTACGGCAATCCCGGCTATTATCTGAAAGAGCCCAAATTTGTGGACTATTTCTCCAAGGATCTCATTGGCGATCTCATGCCGTTTATTGAAAGCAACTACCGTACGGTAAATGACCGGGACCATCGCGCCATTGCCGGATTTTCCCGGGGTGGGGGACAGTCGCTTCGCTGCGGACTCGGCAATTTCGATAAGTTCTCATATATCATTTCCTACAGTTCATATATTGGCACAGAAGAGTTTGAAAAGAATTACACGTCCATTTACGAAGATCCCGCCAAAACCAACAAGAAGATGAATTTATTCTGGCTGGGAGTTGATAAGGCAGATTTCCTCTACGGAGGCGCCACAGAGTTTATGGAACTTATGGATAAATACGGCCTGGAAACTGTTAAACTGGAAACAGAAGGTTTCCGGGGACACACGTGGATGGCAGTGAAAGCCTTTCTTAATGAAACGCTTCCTTTGCTTTTTCAATAAAGGACAATATACTAAATGACTAAACATATGAAAAAGATATTCTTGATTATTGCTATTGCTACTTGTGTATTGTTCAACAATCAAACCTATGCCCAGGAACGTCCCGGGGCACTTACGGGAAGGCAGTTGGCGGCCATGTTCCCTCCCGGGGTGAAATCCCCGGAGTATAATGCCGACGGAACCGTTACGTTTCGTTTCCAGGCACCAAATGCCCATAAAGTTGATCTCAACTGTCAGATGTTTGAGGAAAACAAAGCCATGACAAAGGATGAAAAAGGGGTCTGGAGCATTACCGTCACTCCTCCTGCTCCCGATATTTATCCGTATTGTTTTGTGGTAGACGGAATCCAGGTGACAGACCCGAATAATGTCAGCATATTCCCGAACGAGGGCTTCAAGAACAGTCTTGCAGATGTCCGGGGACCGGTTCCTGACTTTCAGGATATGCAGGATGTTCCTCACGGCAAAATATCCTACAGATACTATCATTCAAAGAATGTGGGTTTTGACAGGCCTTTGTGCGTCTATACCCCTGCGGGATACGATCCCAAAAGCAAAGAAGATTATCCCGTTCTTTACCTGGTGCACGGCATGACAGATACTTATGAAACATGGTTCAAAGTGGGGAGAATCAATATGATACTGGATAATCTCATAGCGCAGGGTCTTGCAAAGAAAATGATTGTAGTTATGCCTTATGCAAACCCTTATCCAGAGATGATGCGACGTGGACTGGCTACCAGGATGGATATGATGGGGACCGATCTGTTCACAAAAGAAATTCTCAATGAGGTGATTCCCTTTATCGAGCAAAATTACCAGGTCCGTTCTGAAGCCGGAAGCAGGGCAATTGCAGGTTTTTCCCTGGGCGGAAGACAGATTCTTGCTTGTGGCCTGGGTAATCCGGATAAGTTCAACTATGTCTGTGCGTTTGCTCCGGCAATTTTCGGCAACGAAGTTTCCACAAGCTTTGATGACGGAACTTACGCCAAGCCGGATGTTATCCGTTCCAGCCTAAAACTCATGTGGCTGAGTTGCGGAACTTCTGATTTTCTTTATCAGACCTCTTTGGCCCTTCACAATTCACTTAACGAACTTGGCATTGAGCACAAGACAATGTTTCCGGAAGGGGGTCATACCTGGATGAATTGCCGGGATTTTATTACCGAAGTAGCAAAACTTCTCTTTAAATAATTAAATATGAACAGAATAATTATTATAACGTGTTTAATCTCCTTGTTTGTCTCTCAGGAAATAAAAGCCCAGGATGCAAGGATCAAAATTGATACAGACCGCAAAATTGGACTGATAGACAAGAATATATATGGTAATTTTGTAGAACATCTTGGCCGATGCGTTTACGGAGGTATCTATGATCCGTCTTCTTCCGAAGCTGATGAAGATGGTTTGCGTACCGATGTGCTGGATGCTATCAGGGGATTGAATGTTTCTCTGACCCGTTATCCGGGAGGTAATTTTGTGTCCAATTACCACTGGCTTGACGGTGTAGGTCCGGAACGGGTCCCTCGCATGGAACTCGCCTGGGCTCGTCTTGAATCAAATGAATTCGGCACGGATGAATTCGTGGCCTTTGCAAAAAAAGTAGGGACCGAGCCTTATTTTGCCGTTAACCTGGGAACCGGATCCATAGTGGAGGCCCAGTCATGGGTAGAGTATTGCAATGTCAAAGAAGGACCTTATTATGCCGAACTACGCAGGAAGTATGGTCATGAAGAGCCACACAATATCAAGTACTGGGGCCTGGGTAACGAGATGGACGGGGACTGGCAGATGGGCCAGCTAAGCGCAGAAGATTACGTCAAAAAGGCCCGTGAAGCAGCCAAACTGATGAGGAGTACATCTCCTGACATCAAGCTGATAGCATCGGGTTCTTCCAACTATTCCGCAGGAGCCGATCCTTATCATTGGAATGCAACCATACTGGGAGGGCTGAAAGGCTATATAGATTACATCGCCTTGCATATGTATGTGGGCAATTACAGGAACAATTACTACGACTTCCTGGCAACTCCCCTGGAAATGGATCAACGTACCCAGGTAGTCAGGGGCATGATACTGAGGGAACAATCGCGTCGTCCGGTTTATATTGCCTGGGATGAATACAACGTCTGGTATAGGGCACGCAGTGGTGATGACGTTGTCGGGAACCGCGCTCTTGAAGAAAAGTATAATCTTGAAGATGCTCTGGTTATTACCGGGTTCCTCAACTGTTTTGTAAGGAATGCAGATATTGTAAAGATGGCCAATATGGCCCAGTTGGTCAATGTGATCGCTCCCATTTTCACTGAAGGAGATGAACTGTTCCTCCAGACAATCTATTACCCACTGCAATTGTTCTCAAGCAATATGAACGGTGAATCTCTTGATGTGTTCGTGGATAGTCCGGCATACGATACCACTCCGCGTTTTTCTCTGGGTGACAACGAAGCAAGCACACATATCAAAGACGTTCCTTATCTGGATGTGACTGCTGCTCTGGACGGTGATCAGTTGGTTATATGTGTGCTTAACAGGCATAAGGACAAGGCTATTTCCACAGAAGTCAATTGCCAGCAAGGCGCTTTCAGCGGTCCGGTAGAAGTATATGAGATCAACGGACCCGATATCAAATCCGAGAATGATTTTGGCAAGACGAATGTGCAGACCGTCAGGAAGAATGACTTGAAAAAGCCGGGAGCTTCTTTCATATACTCTTTCCCGGCGCATTCGGTTACCATGTTTAAAGGTAAAATCAAATGACTCATTTATAATATATATCATGAAAAGAATCACATTACATTCATTGATGGCACTTGCGGCTTTTGGGTTTATGTCGTTAACCTCTTATGCCCAGGTGGTTGAAGATTTTAAGACTTCAAGTACTACCCAAACCGGAAAGGAATATCCCATGGTTAATTCCGAAGGCAGGGTAAGGGTGCAAATCTCTGCTCCTGACGCCAATTATGTTCAAATTGACATTGGAGCAGTAAAGTATGATCTGGTCAAAGACGAAAATGGTGTATGGACGGGCGAGTCAGCTCCCCAGGACGAGGGATTCCATTACTATCAGTTGAATATTGACGGGGCATCGGTCCCCGATCCGGCAAGTCTCTATTATTACGGGGCAAGCCGTTGGGGCAGCGGAATAGAGATCCCTGCACACGATCAGGATTTTTACGCATTGAAGAATGTACCTCACGGACAGATCCGGGAAATTTATTATTTTTCGGAAACAAACAAAACCATGCGGCATTGTTTTGTATATACGCCCCCCGGATATGATACCGATCTGTCAAAACGTTACCCTGTTCTTTATTTACAACACGGTGGCGGTGAAAATGAATACGGTTGGCCTTCACAGGGAAGAACCGGTCTGATCATGGACAATCTGATAGACGAAGGCAAAGCCCTGCCATTCATTATTGTTATGGATAACGGAAGCTGGACCATGGAGAGGCCGCGCCAACGTCCTGCACAAGGTGAATCATGGCCTCCCAGAAATTGGGCGGAAGGTTTTATGAATACGCTTATTAAAGATATTATTCCTATGACAGATAAGAGTTTCCGTACAATAGCGGACGGCAAGCATCGTGCTATGGCCGGCCTTTCCATGGGCGGAATGCAGACAAAAGCCATTACCCTGGCCAATCCGGATGTCTTTTCTTATGTAGGTATTTTCAGCGGCGGGTCCATAACCGTTGAAGACGTACAAAATACGCCCGGTTTCAGGGATAATAACAAGCTGGTATTCGTAAGCTTTGGAAGCCGCGAGCTGGAAAATCGCAGACCCGGTTTCGGCGGAGATCCCCGTGAAGAAACCGAAAAGCTGAAAGAATCAGGCTTGAATGCCAATTTTTATGTGTCTCCGGATACCGCCCACGAATGGCAAAGCTGGAGGCGCAGCCTGTATCAATTTGCCCCATTGTTGTTTAAGGATTAACTTATTATGAAAAAGATAGTTACACTATTAAGTGCCGTTTTGTTAATGTTCAGTTTGGGTTATGCCCAGGAGAACACTACAGAAATAAAAGAAGATTTTAAACCTTCAACCCTTAACCAGCCCGGTAAAGAGTATCCCATGGTCAATTCCCAGGGGTACGCACGGTTCCGCATTGAAGCTCCCGATGCAACAGCGGTCAGCGTAAGCCTCGGTCTGGGGGGGCGCGGAGGTACTGTGTTGCAAAAAGCAGAAGACGGCTCCTGGATGGGAACGACAGCCGGTCCGCTGGATGAAGGATTCCATTACTATCATCTTACAGTGGACGGCGGAGTCTTCAACGATCCTGGAACACTGAATTTTTATGGTTCCACACGTTGGGAAAGCGGCATTGAGATTCCTGCCCACGACCGGGAGTTTTATGCAATGAAGAACGTTCCTCACGGAAAAGTACAGCAGGTACTTTTTTATTCTCCGAGTACGGAAAGCGTTCGCCGCGCTTTTGTATATACCCCGCCTTGTTATGACAAAGAAAAAAACAAAAAGTATCCTGTGTTGTACCTGCAACACGGATGGGGTGAAGATGAAACCGCCTGGTCCAACCAGGGACACGCAAACCTGATCATGGACAATTTGATCGCAGCGGGCAAAATTGAGCCTTTCCTCATTGTGATGACCTACGGTATGACCAACGAGATCAAGTTTGGCAGCGGGCTCAGGAATTTTGATATCAAGCCGTTCCAGACCGTTCTGGTGGACGAACTGATTCCTTACATTGATGAAAATTTCAAAACCATTGCCGATAAAGACCATCGTGCCATGGCCGGTCTTTCAATGGGTGGCATGGAAACCAAAATGATCACACTGAACCGTCCCGAGGTGTTTTCTCATTATGCCCTCTTAAGCGGAGGTGTTTACGCTCCGGACGATATCAAGGACAAATCCCAGGTGAATCTCATCTTTTTAAGTTGCGGCAGCAAAGAACGCCCCGATGGTATAAAACAAGCTACAACCGAACTTAAAAATGCAGGATTCAACGCTGTAGGATACGTCTCGGAAAATACCGCACATGAATTCCTCACCTGGAGAAGAAGTTTGTACCAGCTTGCCCCGTTACTTTTTAAATAGTCCTGATATATAGATTCTAATCCTACTCGATTTTATCTAAAAGATATTCGTAACCACAATGCATTATTATATGAAAAAAAAATTATTGACATTAGTATTTTCTCTTTGTACCATTATTGTTACGGCACAGGCCTTCCAAATGCCGGCAGGACCGGAAGAGGGTTCATATTCCAGGAGCTGGGAGAACGTAAATTACGGCGCAGACACCCTGGAAAGCCACAATTTGGATATATACCTCCCCAAAGAGCAAAAAAACACGTATCAGGCGGTAATCGTGATTTACGGAAGCGCGTGGTTTTCCAACAATGCCAAAGCGATGGCATCCGCATCTATTGGGACTCCTCTTCTGAATGCGGGTTTTGCCGTCGTCTCAATTAACCATCGTTCCAGTATGGAAGCCATTTGGCCTGCACAGATTCAGGACGTAAAAGCAGCCATACGTTACATTCGCGCTAATGCTGATATGTATAATATTGATCCATCGTTTATTGGCATCACCGGATTTTCGTCCGGAGGACACCTTGCCACTTTTGCGGGTGTCACAAACGATGTAAAGACACTTGCATCAGGCGATGTTACCATAGATATTGAAGGCACTGTGGGCAATCATCTTTCTGCCAGTAGCAGAGTAGATGCTGTCGTAGACTGGTTTGGTCCTGTAGATATGGCCCGTATGTCAAATTGCGAAGCTCCGAACGATGCTTCTTCACCCGAAGCCGTGCTTATAGGGAAGAAAGACCCTCGCCTGGAACCTGATTGGGTTAAACTTATAAGCCCCATCAACTTTGTAGATAAAGATGATCCGGAAATCCTTATCCTTCATGGAGATGCAGACAATGTGGTGCCTCATTGCCAAAGCGTTTACCTGAAAACTGCATACGACCAATCCGGAGGTATAGCCACCTTCATTTCTGTTCCCGGTGGCGGACATGGTCCCGGTTGTTTTGACCCGCAGTATTTCAAGAATATGACAGACTTTTTCATTGTACAGAGCAACAACTAATACGATCAATTATAAAATAAAACATTATGTTTAGAAAAATTTCCATATCAGTAACTCTACTGTTGATTGGTGCAGTAGCCATTGCTCAGAATCCTATCATTCGGGATCAGTTCTCAGCGGATCCATCTGCACTTGTAGTAGGAGACAGGATCTATGTTTTTCCTTCTCACGATATACCTGCGCCTGATGATTTTCCACGCAAAGACTGGTTCTGTATGCAGGACTATCACGTTTTCTCATCGGACAACCTGACCGATTGGACAGACCACGGGGTGATCCTGGACCAGAAAGACGTTCCTTGGGGGAACCCGAAGGGCTATTCCATGTGGGCTCCGGATTGTGCCGAAAATAACGGGAAATATTACTTTTTCTTCCCTGATTTTATGAAAAGTGACGGCCAGGAGGGTCATTTCAGTCCCTTCCGTGTAGGAGTTGCTGTGGCAGACCGGCCCGAAGGCCCTTACACTCCCCGGGAAACCCCTATTGAAGGGGTCTTCGGGATCGACCCGTGCATTTTTGTTGATGACGACGGACAGGGATACCTGGTATGGCCCGCCAGAGGGATCAACATTGCAAAACTCAACGATGACTGGTCCGAATTGGCCGAAGAGCCCACACCCGTGGGGAACCTTCCTTCTCCGGGTCTTATCGAAGGCCCTTACCTGTTCAAGGCAAACGGCATATATTATATGACGTTCCCCTGGGCACGTAAAGATACAGAGGTGCTGGCATATTCTACGTCAGATAACATTTACGGCCCTTACGAGTTCAAAGGTGTCTTTTTTGAAGAATGGCCAAACAAATGCTGGACCAATCACCATTCCATCATCAACTTCAGGGATCAATGGTACATCTTCTATCACCACAACGATTATTCACCTGATTTCGACAAGAACCGTTCGGTATGTGCAGACAGCCTATTCTTTGAACCCGACGGAAGTATCCGGATGGTAAAACCTACCTTCCGCGGTATTGGAATCACTAAAGCTGCCTCTGAGATCCAGATGGACCGTTACTCTGAAATCAGTGAATCCGGAGCTGCCATAGCGTACCTGGATACTACCGACTATTTTGCCGGATGGAAAACTGTTTTTACCAGTCCGGATTCATGGGTACAGTACAACACCGTCCGGTTTGAAGGTGACTGCCGCCGGGCCGTCCTCCGGGTAAAAGCTCCCCTGGGAGGAAAGTTGCTTCTGCAGAGCGGGAATAAAACCCTTGCCAAAGTCAAGGTCCCCGTGACAGAAGACTGGAAAGAGATCACGGTTCGTGTTAAAGGTATTAAGAAAGGCATACATCATCTGACAGTGAAGTCCGTGAGTGACAAGGAAACTTGCCTGGACTGGCTCAGATTTACAAAATAAAAAACACCATGAAAAAACTGTTGTTTTTGTGCTTTGCACTGTCATTGTTTGGCTGCGACAACCAAAATCCTGTGCTGACCATTGAAGGCGGAAAGATTCAGGGAGTCAAAGCCGAGTCTGAGGGAGTGTATGTGTACCGGGGTATTCCTTTTGCAGCTCCTCCCATCAAAGAGCTCCGGTGGAAAGCACCTCAGCCTGTCATTCCGTGGGAGGGGGTCAGGATTGCCGATACATTCGGACATCCGCCTTTCCAGGCCGCCCATTATCCCGGCGGTTATACCACAGAGTGGGGGTATGGGGACGAGTCCGCTTACAGTGAGGATTGCCTGTACCTGAATGTGTGGACAAAAGCGCCCGGACAAACCGGCAAAAAACTTCCTGTAGCATTGTGGATCTTTGGGGGCGGATTAAGGGAAGGATGGGGATCCGAACCCGAGTTTGACGGGGAAGCCTGGGCCGGCAAGGAGGTGGTTCTGGTCACTTTCAACTACCGCGTTGGTGTTTTTGGTTTCTTAACCCATCCGGAACTTAATGAAGAAAGTTCAAACAATGTATCGGGAAATTATGGCATTCTTGACCAGATTGAAGCCCTTAAATGGGTTAAGAAAAACATTGCACAATTTGGAGGAGACCCGGATAATGTTACCATTTTCGGACAGAGCGCGGGAGGACGCAGCACAAAGACTCTGTGCGCTTCTCCGCTTGCCCGTGGCCTTTTCAATAAAGCGATCATTATGAGTGCAAGCGGTTTAACATTGCCTGGACCTGCTGCTACTGCGGCACCATCCGCAATGTCGTCCTATATGCGTGCTTTTGCCCCTTTGACGCTTGAAGAATCAGCGCAGCAGACAAAAGAGGTAATGGACTGGGCAGGTCTCACAAGTCTGGAAAAAATGCGTGCTGCTTCTACCGAAGTTGTTTTTGCTCTGGGAACAATTTATCAGTCAGTTACCGGAAATCGTACCTGGATGTCTTCCGGAATGATTTCACCCATAGTAGACGGTTATGTTTTAGAAGAGAGTTTTGATGATGCAGCCGTCAACAATAACCTGGCAAATGTTTCGTATATGATTGGGTTTACCCTGAACGACATGGGTAATATGGCTCCGGGCATTACAGATTTTTGTCTGAATCGTGAACAGACAGGGGATAAGGCGTATGCCTATCAGTTTGCACGTCCTCTTCCTACCGATGGCAGGGAAAATGTACTGAAAGGAGCATTCCACTCTTCGGATCTATGGTATGTATTCCAGTCGTTCAGGAACAGCTGGAGGCCCTGGACCGGGGGTGACCGTGCTCTTTCGGAAGTGATGCTGACTGCCTGGACCAATTTTGCCAAATACGGTGATCCCAATGGACAGTATGAAGGAGAGTGGACTCCCTGCACAGCCGATACCCCAAAGTTCATGATATTCAAACTGGATGATAACGATACGGAAAATTCAGAAATGGGTGATCCCCTGAAACCATGAGGAAAGCAATCGTTGTTTTTGCCATTTTGTTATCTGTTGGAGTGATAGCTCCATCAGCATGTTTCGGACAATTTTTCGGCGACAGGAACATCAACAGGGACAGCCTGTTGAGGGTAAGGGACAGTCTGAACAAGCTTACAGTGGCCGACCATGCCCAAATGATGGCTCAGCTGGGTCTAAAAGCCGTACGTCCCGGGCGTGATCCCAATTCCACGGATCCGGACAGGCAGCCGAACTACGATGAGCTGAAAGCGAATCCCTATTGTTTTTATCCCGATCCTCTGATTACATTCGACGGCAAAAAAGTAGAGAATGCCCGGATGTGGAACAAGATCAGACGACCTGAACTTGTAAGAGTTTTTGAAGAGGAGCTTTACGGGTGTATTCCGGTTAATGTTCCTGACGTTTATTGGAAAATCATTAAGGATGAGAAAGCAGATTTGGGAGGAATACCTGTAGTGATACGCCAGTTGCTGGGTGTGGTGGATAATTCGTCATACCCGGAAATCTCCGTTGAAATACAGGCACAGATCGTATGGCCGGATGACGGCCGGAAAAACATGCCAGTCATTCTGGAATTTTCCTGGATGATGACAGATCCCCGCCATCCGTTCGGACAGGGAAAACCCTGGCAGCAAATTGTTGTGGAGCGGGGCTGGGCTGCTGCACAGATCGTTCCCACCTCTGTTCAGGCTGATGGCGGTTATGGTTTGAGGGAAGGTATAATCGGGTTATGCAACAAAGGCCAATACCGCAAACCTACCGACTGGGGATCGCTCCGTGCCTGGGGATGGGGTGCTTCCAAAATGATCGATTATTTCGGGACAGAAGATCTGTTTGATGCCACAAAGGTGGCTGTTGAAGGGGTTTCAAGGTACGGCAAGGCAGCATTGGTGGCCATGGCTTTTGATGAAAGGATTGCAGCGGGCTTTATCTGCTCGTCGGGGAAAGGGGGAGCTGCCCCGTGGCGCAGAGATTGCGGCGAGAGCCTCGGCAATCTGGCCTCTGACGGCGAATACCATTGGATGGCAGGGAATTTCATAAAATACGGAGCCGATCCGCTTACCGGGGACGACCTTCCCGTTGACCAGCATGAACTGATCGCCTTATGTGCTCCACGTCCCTGCTTTATCTCGGCAGGGAGCTTTGAGGCCGATAAATGGGTGGATATTGCCGGTATGTTCATTGCTGCTTCAAAAGCTTCGCCTGTGTATGAGCTTTTGGGCAGGAAGGGATTGGCTACAGATGTGTTACCGGTAGTGGATTTTGGATTGCTGGACGGGGAACTGGCTTATCGGCAGCACCATGGCGGTCACGAAGCCGGTCCCAACTGGCCGTACTTTTTGGATTTCTTTGCCCGTTACATAGAACCTTCGCAGTAACGTCCAAGTTCGAGGTACCGCTTGTAAGCCTTGTCGTAGGCTGCCACCAATGCTTTGCGGGGGGTGTATGTCATGGCAAAGCCCGAGCTCATGGCTTGTTGGGCTTCTTCCACCTTGGTGTAGAGACCGGCAGCCGTGGCAGCGAACATGGCTGCCCCCAGTGCACAGGCCTGATCCGTACGGCAAACCTCAATGGGCATATTCAGCACATCGCTAAGTGTTTGCATTACGAACGGGGATTTCAAAGCAATCCCGCCTATACCTATTACGTTGTCTATCCGCACTCCCTGGCTCCTGAAACGTTCTACAATAGCCCTGGAACCGAATGCAGTAGCTTCCACCAATGCCTTAAAGATGTGAGGGGCAGAAGTGCCGAGTGTAATGCCGGCAATGGCGCCTTTGAGCAGTTGGTTGGCATCGGGGGTGCGGCGGCCGTTCATCCAGTCGGTGGCAATGAGGGTACTTTCTTCCAGAGGGATTTTTTCAGCTTCGGCAGTAAGCGCAGGGATGATCTTTTCCGAAAGAGCATCTGCCAGGTTTTCATCCGGCAGCAGTTCTTTGAGGGGGAACTCGAGAACCCTTCTGAACCAGGCGTAAACGTCCCCGAAACCCGATTGTCCTGCCTCCAGGCCGATCATTCCCGGAATAACTGACCCGTCCACCTGGCCGCAGATACCGCGGATAAGGTTAGATCCGATATCCTCATAGGAGGCGACCATAATGTCGCATGTGGATGTACCTATGACCCTTACAAACGTGTGCGGTGTAATGCCTGCTCCTACGGCACCCATATGGCAGTCAAAGGCACCTCCTGCAACCATCACGTTGGTAGTAAGGCCCAGGCGATCGGCCCACTCGGGTGTCAGAGTACCTACCGGTTTATCGGCTGTAAAGGTGTCTTCATAAAGCCGGTCCCGGAACCCGGCCAGCAACGGATCAAGTGCCACCAGAAAATCTTCTTCGGGCAAGCCTCCCCAGCCGGGATGCCACATGGCTTTGTGCCCCTGTGCACAGCGGCTTCTGACTATATCTGATGATTTTTTTACCCCGGTGAGCAATGCCGGCATCCATTCGCAGTGCTCTACAATGGAGTAGGCCTTTTCTCTTATGGCCTTGTCTTCCCGGAGAACGTGCAACGCCTTGGCCCAGAACCACTCGGAAGAATAAATGCCTCCTTCGTAGGCAGTGTAGTTGATCTTCCATGTACTGCACAGTCGGTTGATCTCCTCCGCCTCGGCAATGGCCGTGTGGTCTTTCCAAAGCACGAACATGGCGTTGGGATTACCTGCAAATTCGGGCAGGAGGGCCAGCGGAGTGCCTTTCTTATCGGTAAAAACTGGCGTACTTCCCGTAGTATCAAAGGCTATTCCGACAACATTGGCGGCTGTTCCGTCGGGAGCCTGCGAGAGGGCTTCCCTGACCGATGATTCAAGCACTTCAATATAATCCAGGGGATGTTGACGATACATGTTTGCTGCGGGTTGGCAATATTTTCCCTCCATCCAGCGGGGATAATATTTAACAGATGTAGCCACTGTTTCACCCGTACGGGCATTCACAATTACCGCACGGGCGGAATCGGTCCCGTAATCCAGTCCTATGACAAATTTATCCATACTAAGAAAGCGCTTTATTCAACATGTAATAGATCTCGTTAAGCTGCAGGTCTTTCTTAAACGAATTTACGGTGGTGTTTTCATCAATTACAACCAGTTCTATGCCTGCCATTTCAGCGTAATCCTGCATGTATTCAACGGTCAGGTCGTAAGAAAAAGCGGTATGATGGGTTCCCCCGGCAAGGATCCAGCAGCTTGTCCCCACTTCAAAATCTGGACGGGGTATCCATAGAGAGGAGGCTACCGGCAATTTGGGCAGCGATTTGGATTTAATGCAATCCACTTTGTTCACAATCAGGCGGAAACGGTTTCCCATATCAATAATGGTGGATGCAATTCCTTCCCCGTCTTTGGATGTGAATACCAGCCGGGCAGGGTCGTTCTTGCCGCCTATACCCAGCGGATGTACCTCCAGGCGAGGTTTTTTCTCTGCAAGCAAAGGAGAAACTTCCAGCATGTGAGCTTGAAGGATAGCACTCTTTTTACCGTCAAAATGAATAGTATAGTCTTCCATGAACGAACAGCCTTTAGGCATCCCCTGGCTCATGAACCAAACGGTGCGTGTGAGGGCGGCTGTTTTCCAGTCACCTTCGGCCCCAAAACCGTATCCTTCAGCCATCAGACGCTGACAGGCAAGTCCCGGTAGCTGATCCAGACCGGCCAGATCGTCAAAATTGGTGGTGAAAGCCTTGGCTCCTTTTTCTTCCAGGAACCGGCGCAGGGCAATTTCTTCACGGGCTGCCCGGAGTACCTGATCACGGTCTTTTCCACCTTCTTTGCAGTTATCGGCTACCAGGTATTGGGCTTCGTATTCGGCTACCAATGCAGCCACTTCTTCATCTGTAACCTGAGATTGGACGGCTACCAGTTCGGCTATGGGACAATAATCCACATGATACCCCAGTCGCATTTCAGCTTCCACTTTGTCTCCGTCGGTTACGGCCACATTATTCATCTGGTCCCCAAAGCGGATGATTCTCATATCGTGTGCATCGGCCCAGGCGGCTGCAACGCGCATCCATACTGCGATCTGTGCCTGAGCCTTTTTATCCTGCCAGTGGCCTGCTACCACTTTCCGGTTTTTACGCATTCGGGTAACCATATGTCCGAATTCCCGGTCTCCGTGAGCACTTTGGTTCAGGTTCATAAAGTCCATATCTATCTTATCCCAGGGAATTTCTTTATTAAACTGCGTATGAAAATGAAGCAAAGGTTTTCTGAGTGCCTGCAACCCGTGGATCCACATTTTTGCAGGAGAGAAAGTATGCATCCAGGTTATTATTCCTATGCATTTTTCGCAATTATTGGCTTCTTTAAAAGTGGCCGTAACCTCTTTCTCTGAATTTACCGTTCCTTTATAAACGACTTTCACGGGAAGGTTTCCCGATTCGTTCAGTCCTTGTACCATTTGGTTGGAATGAGCATCCACGGCAATGACCGCATCTCCTCCATACAGAAGCTGGGCTCCTGTTACAAACCATACTTCAAAATTTTCGAATGCCATAATTATATTTTTTTAGATTTAGATTTTTACAAAGGAAACAAAAATGGTTATGTAGGGTATGAAATAAGAATTCATTTTTATACAAAAATAGTCCATTAGGAAGCTAAAAAAATATATTTTAATCATATTTGAATGATAAATAATAAATAAAAACGTATCAAATATGATGAAGTTTTTAACTGTCACTTTACTCTCTTTATTGATTCATGGCTATCCAATTGATCCCGTGTCGTTTACATCGGTAAAAGTTATGGATGCTTTCTGGGGACAACGTCTGAAAGCCAGCCGAGAGGTTACCGTACCCCTGGCTTTTAGTAAATGCGAAGAAACCGGACGTTATGATAATTTTGTGAAAGCTGCCCGTCCCGGTCCGGAAAACGAAGTTAAAGGTTATTCGTTTGATGATACCGATGTTTACAAAACAATAGAAGGGGCCAGTTATTTGTTACAGACTTATCCGGATAAGAATCTGGAAGCATACATAGACAGCATATTGGTACTTGTGGCTGCCGCCCAGGAGCCCGACGGGTACCTTTACACGGCCCGGACCATGAATCCCGAAAATCCTCATGAATGGGCAGGGAACAAGAGATGGGAAAAAGTAGAAGAACTGAGCCATGAATTTTACAACCTGGGACATATGGTGGAAGGAGCCATAGCCCATTACCAGGCTACCGGTAAAAAAACTTTCCTGGATATTGCCATTCGCTATGCAGATTGTGTTTGCCGGGAAATCGGAGAGGGCCCGGAACAGGTTGTCGCTGTTCCCGGACACCAGATTGCCGAGATGGCACTTGCCAAACTTTACCTGGTTACAGGAGATGAAAAATACCTGGATCAGGCGAAATTTTTTCTGGATAAACGCGGATACACTTCCCGCAAAGACCTTTACAGTCAGGCCCATTTGCCCGTTGTTGAACAGGAAGAAGCAGTAGGTCATGCGGTACGTGCTGCATACATGTATTCCGGTATGGCAGATGTAGCAGCCCTTACGGGAGACAAGTCCTATATTGATGCCATTGACCGGATATGGGAAAATATCGTAACAAAAAAATATTACATAACCGGTGGAATAGGGGCAACCAATCACGGAGAAGCTTTCGGAAAAAATTACGAGTTGCCCAATATGACTGCTTATTGCGAAACCTGTGCGGCTATTGGAAATGTATATGTGAATTACCGCCTATTCCTGTTGCACGGCCAATCCAAATATTACGACGTTTTGGAACGGACTTTATACAACGGATTAATTTCCGGCGTTTCTCTTGACGGGGGTGCTTTCTTTTATCCCAACCCGTTGGAATCTGCCGGGCAACATCAACGTCAGCCCTGGTTCGGCTGTGCCTGCTGTCCATCAAATATAAGCCGTTTCATACCATCTCTTCCCGGATATATTTATGCCGTAAAAGATAACAGTCTTTACGTGAACCTTTTCATGTCCAACACAGTGATAAGCCGTATTGAAGGTAAAGAAATGATCCTGAGTCAGCAGACGAATTACCCATGGGAGGGAGGTGTCAGGATAACGATTGACAAAGCTACCGGTAAAAATGTCATTTTTAGGATACGAATTCCCGGATGGGTACAAAATCAGCCGGTTCCGGGAGATCTTTATTCGTATGCAGATAACTTAAAACCTTCTTATAGTATTAAGGTCAACGGCGCTGAAGTTACCGGAGCCCTGATTGAGGGATATTTTTGTATAGACAGGAAATGGAAAAAAGGTGATTGTGTTGAAGTACATTTTGATATGGAAGTGCGGACTGTGAAAGCCAACGAAAATGTAGAGGCGGACAGAGGCCGGGTGGCTGTGGAAAGAGGACCCCTGGTCTACTGTGCAGAATGGCCCGATAATGAATTTGATTTGCGTAGCGTACTTGTAAACCGCACCCCGGAATTCAAGGTTATTTCCGCTCCGGATTTGCTTAATGGGATCAACATGTTGGAGACCCCGGCACAAGAACTCACCTACAACCATGATGGTCGTCTGGTAACCAGAGATGTTGTCCTTTCACTTATTCCCTATTATGCATGGGCACATAGGGGAAAGGGATCCATGATGGTATGGCTGCCGTGGAATGTCAGTGCTGCACAACCCGTTATACCATCCTTGTAGTAATATGTTATATTCCAAGATGAAACATAAAATATTTATTATCAGCTCCATTTTGCTCCTTAGCAGTTTCGTTTCTTTTGCACAGGGAACGGTGGAAGATTATAAAAGAGCCTATGCGGTTGCCAAAACATTCAGTAGTGAAAACGTTTATTATTCTAATGTAAGGCCTGTCTGGATAAAAAAATCAGATTTATTTTGGTATGTTCGTAATACACCTCAAGGGCGAGTTTATATGGTGATTGATGCCAATAAAAAAACAAAGGTTCCTCTGTTTGATCATGAAGATCTGGCAGCTTCTCTTACCAAAGCATCCGGGAAGGAAGTACTTGCCAACGCTATGATATTGGAGAGATTACAGGTGAATCCTACTGCGGATACACTGAGATTCAATTTTGGCCGTCAAAAATGGGTATATCTGCTCAAGAAGAACCAACTGGTTGACGATGGCAAAATTTCCACTCCGCCCAGGGTTCCTCACTGGACAGTGGTGGATGAAGAAAAGGACGGAGATCCGGTGATTTCACCAAACGGAAAATTCTCCGCTTTTGTTAAAGACAATAACATTTTTATAAAAGAAATTGCAACCGGTCAGGAAAAACAGGTTAGTACTGACGGAACGGCCGGTAACTATTATTCATCTTACATAACCTGGGCTCCCGACTCAAAAAAACTGGCTGCCAATAAAATCAGACCGGTAGAGAAACGATTCATTTATTACGTGGAATCTTCTCCTGAAAGCCAGTTGCAACCCATACTACACGAATTGGAATATGCGAAACCGGGAGACGAATTGCGGTTTAAGGTCCCGTGTGTGTTCAATATAGAGAACGGAACTTCTTATGCGGTTCCTGCACAATCCATTTCACCTCAATATGAAATTGGGAACCTTGAATGGAACAAAACGGGGACTGCCGTTCTTTTTGACTTTAATCAAAGAGGACACCAACGATATTGTATATATGAATTATCTGCCGAAACTGGAAAGTTGCGTCATATAATTGAGGAAACCAGTAAGACTTTTGTTAATTATACGCGTTATTTCAGACAAAATCTAAAGAACGGGAACGAGATCATCTGGATGAGTGAAAGAGACAACTGGAATCATCTGTACCTGTACGATGTACAAACGGCCTCGGTAAAAAACCAGATTACCAAAGGAGAATGGTATGTGAGAAATGTGATTCACGTGGATGAAGACTCCCGCACTATCTGGTTCACTGCCAACGGGATGGTGCCGGATGAGGATCCGTATCTAGTCAGGTATTACCGAATTGATTTTGACGGAAAAAATTTGATCTGCCTTACTCCCGAAGAAGGGAATCACCAAGCCTGGTTTTCTGAAGGCATGAAATTCCTGGTTGATGTTTACTCGATGGTTGATAAAGCACCTGTGGCTGTATTGAGGAATGCCTCCGATGGCCGTATTATTATGGAGCTGGAAAAAGCCGATATATCCCGGTTACTTGAAAACGGATGGAAGGCACCCGAAGTCTTCACAGCCAAAGGACGCGATGGCACAACCGATATCTGGGGCATTATTATTCGCCCGGTTAATTTTGATCCTTCCCGCAAATACCCGGTTATTGAATATATTTATTCCGGTCCCGGCAGCCATTATGTTCCAAAGAGTTTTATTTCTTACAACCGGAACATGACATCTTTAGCCGAGCTGGGATTTATTGTTGTACAAATTGACGGAATGGGAACTTCGTTCCGTTCCAAAGCTTTTGAAGAAGTATGTTTCAGGAACCTGGCCGATTCGGGATTCCCGGACAGAAAACTCTGGATCAAAGCAGTTGCGGAAAAATACCCCTATATGGATATCGATCGGGTAGGGATATTCGGGGCTTCTGCTGGAGGGCAGGAATCTACTACTGCCGTGCTGCTTCACCCGGAATTTTATAAAGCAGCTTACTCATCCTGCGGATGCCACGACAACCGCATGGATAAGATTTGGTGGAACGAACAGTGGCTTGGTTATCCCGTTGGAGAACAGTATGTTGCAGGTTCAAATGTTGAAAACGCTCATTTACTGGAACGTCCGTTAATGCTTGTGGTGGGTGAGATGGATGATAACGTAGATCCGGCTTCTACTATGCAGGTAGTAGATGCCCTGATTAAAGCCAATAAAGATTTTGAACTGGTTGTGTTGCCCGGGGTTCGTCATACTATGGGCGAATCTTACGGGGAACATAAAAGATATGACTTCTTTGTACGTCATCTGTTACATGTAGACCCTCCCAAATGGCAGGAATTGGAATAATTATTATGAAAAAAATATTATTTCTGTTATTGTTCTTAGTTTCTCTGTATGCTTGTGAGAAATCCGGTGGATCTTCAAAAATCATTAACACAGATTTCCAACATTACATTCTTGAAGGTTACGATATTACTTCTATAGCATTTGACAACCAGGGAAATGCATGGATGGGTACTTTTAATGCTTTTTCGCCCGGAGCGGTTAACAAACCCGAATTAATTAAACATAACATAGAATTAAATAGTACCGTTATTTATAATGCTTTCAATTCATTGATTAAAGATTCAATTTTTATTTGGGATATTGCAGTTGATAATAAAAACAACGTTTGGATTGGCTGTGATGGGTTGATAAAATTTGATGGCATTGACTTTACAAAATATTGTCCCGGGAATACAATTATTCCGGAAGATTTTATTACTTCAATAGCCGTTGATTCTAAAGACAATATCTGGTTTTCCTCCAGCAGAGTTGCCAGTGGAGGTTTAGTAATGAATAATGGCACAAATTGGAATGTTTACACTCCACTGAATTCGGCCTTATCTATGAATGGAATATCAAGTATTGCTGTCGATCACAATGACAATATCTGGCTTGCGCAATTTGGACATTTTGGTGAGGCTTGTTTGGTTAAAATCAATGATAATAAATGGACTGAATATTTGAAAGAAGAATTAGCATCACCTCCGGCCCAATTGCGCAATATTGCAATAGATAGCAAGAACAGGGTTTGTGCAGTATTGGATTACACCTTAGATAATCCTGATTATTCAATTCAAAGAGATCAAATCATAATATTTGATGGTTTAGCTAGTAAACAATTAGAGAACCCCGGTTTTGACAGTATTAGTGGAATCATCGTTGACAATGATGATAATATCTGGTGTATTATTTTAAATAATAAGGAAGAATTTCGGGGTAGCAGCCTGGCGATCTATGATGGAAGTGATTGGTTAATTGATAGTTTGACATTTAGAAATACCAGGATCGAAACTATTGTACAGTCAAAAGATAATAATATATGGTTAGGTACAGCAAATGGCGTATATACAAACAAACACTAGTTCAATACATTTAATAAACCTATGAAAATTAAACTATTAAACAGATGCGTAGCTTTTATGTGCATTTTTCTGTTCTGCTCTTGCACACAGACTCCATCGTCAACGGTTTCGGGATTGTATCCCAACAACTTCAAAGCAGAAAAGGACGGACAAAAAACAGGTCTGTACATTTTAAAAAACGATAAGGGAATGGAAGTTTGTGTGACAAACTTCGGGGGACGCGTTGTCTCAATTATGGTTCCCGATAAAGAAGGTGTTTTGCGGGATGTAGTCCTTGGATTTGACAATGTTGCCGATTACATGGAAATTCCCTCGGATTTTGGTGCTTCCATTGGGAGGTTTGCCAACAGGATAGCCCAGGGACGTTTCACCCTGGACGGCATGGTCTACGAATTGCCAAAAAACAATTTCGGACATTGCCTGCATGGCGGTCCCAACGGATGGCAATATAAAATCTATGAAGTGGAAAATGTCACTGACAATTCCATTACACTTGTGATGCATTCCCCGGACAGGGACGAATCGTTTCCCGGCAACCTGACAGCTAAGGTTACTTATACGGTGAATGCAGACAATGCATTAGAGATTGCCTATGAAGCTACGACCGATAAACCAACGGTTATTAATATGACGAACCATTCCTATTTCAATTTGAGCGGTAATCCCGGGAATACAATCCTTGATCACATATTGTATGTTAATGCAGAATGCTTTACACCGGTTGGACGCACCCTCATTCCTACCGGAGAGATGATCCCCGTTGCAGATACTCCTATGGATTTTTCAGTACCGAAAGCCATTGGTGCAGATATAAACAATACAGAATACGAACAGATAAGATTCGGGAATGGGTACGATCACAACTGGGTGCTGGAAACAAAGGGCAATATGGAAGTTGTTGCCGCCACTTTGTATTCACCGGAAAGCGGGATTAAAATGGATGTCTTTACCGATGAACCCGGGATCCAGGTGTATTCAGGAAATTTCCTGAACGGGACAGTAAAAGGAAAAAACGGCATTACCTACCAGCAACGAGCTGCCGTATGTCTTGAAACACAGCATTATCCGGATTCGCCAAACCGTCCTGAATGGCCGACCGTTGTCTTGAGGCCCGGAGAAGAGTATTCAAGCCATTGCACTTATAAATTCAGTTCTGTAACCTTGTAATAATAATCTATATGCAACTGTTAGATTGGATTGTAATATTTATTTTCACATTGGTTTTGGCGGGGATTGTTGTATGGGTGGTGAAAAAGAAAGCTAAAGATTCTAAAGATTATTTCCTGGGAGGCCGCGATGTAACCTGGTTAGCCATAGGAGCTTCAATTTTTGCTTCAAATATTGGCTCTGAACACCTCATAGGTTTGGCCGGAGCCGGAGCTTCCAGTGGTATGGCCATGGCGCATTGGGAAATCCAGGGCTGGATCATCCTTTTGTTGGGATGGGTCTTCGTTCCGTTTTATTCACGAAGCATGGTTCTGACCATGCCGGAATTCCTGGAACGCCGTTACAACAAAGAATCCCGAACCATATTATCTGTGATTTCCATGGTTAGTTACGTACTTACCAAGGTAGCCGTGACTGTTTACGCCGGAGGACTTGTTTTCCAGCAGGTATTCGGCATAGAAGAACTCTGGGGTATTGACTTCTTCTGGATATCTGCCATAGGATTGGTGCTGATTACGGCTTTATACACGGTATTGGGAGGTATGAAATCGGTGTTATATACATCAGTCCTTCAAACACCGATCTTGCTTATAGGGTCACTGGTCATACTGGTCCTTGGATTAAGAGCAGTTGGTGGTTGGGAAGAAGTGTTAGCCGTCTGCGGCGCCACACCGGTCAATGAATACGGTGATACCATGGTCAATCTTATACGGAACAATAATGATCCCGATTTTCCCTGGCTGGGGGCCTTGATTGGTTCAGCCATAATCGGGTTCTGGTACTGGTGTACCGATCAATTTATTGTTCAGCGTGTATTGTCCGGACGCAATCAAAAAGAATCCCGGAGGGGAGCTATTTTCGGAGCCTATTTGAAATTGTTACCTGTTTTCCTGTTTTTGATTCCGGGGATGATCGCATTTGCCATGTCTCAAAAAGGGGTGACAATAAATGGTCAGGTGTTTGTTCTCGATACCGCAGATACTGCTTTCCCTCAATTGGTTGCGGCTTTGTTGCCGGCGGGTATAAAGGGTATGGTAGTATGTGGCATTTTAGCGGCCCTCATGAGTTCGCTGGCATCACTGTTCAATTCCTCGGCAATGCTTTTTACCATAGATTTTTACAAGCGTTTCAAACCCGAAACTCCGGAAAAGAAACTGGTCCGTATTGGTCAGATCGCTACCGTTGTAATTGTGATTCTGGGGATCCTGTGGATACCCGTAATGAGAAGCATTGGAGATGTCCTCTATACCTATCTGCAGGACGTTCAATCGGTTTTGGCTCCTGGTATAGCTGCCGCATTCCTTATGGGGATCATATGGAAACGCGCCAGTGCAAAAGGCGGCATGTGGGGATTGATCACAGGATTTGTAATAGGTCTTACCCGATTGGGAGCAAAAGTGTTTTATACCAGTGTAGAAACTGCAAATCATTCAGGACTTTTCTATAGTGTTTTCTATGAAACCAACTGGTTGTTCTTCTGTGGCTGGATGTTTCTTTTCTGTATTTTGGTCATAGTAGTAGTGAGTCTCTTTACAAAAGCACCGGAACCGGCCCTGATTCAGGGATTGGTATTCGGAACTGCAACAGATAAAGAAAAAGCCGAGACAAGAGCCAGCTGGAATGCCTGGGATATCATTAACACATTGATTATTCTTGGAATAACAGCTGCTTTCTATTGGTATTTTTGGTAATTTAGCAGCATGTTAGAATCATTAAAAGAACAAGTGTATAAGGCCAATCTCATGTTGGTGGAACATGATCTGGTAATCCTGACCTGGGGAAATGTTTCAGCCATTGACCGGAAATCGGGATTGGTTGTGATCAAACCTTCGGGGGTAAGTTACCGGGACATGACTGCCGCACAGATGGTGGTTGTGAATATGGAAGGAGAGGTAGTGGAGGGGGATCTGAGGCCATCCTCGGATACCCCCACCCACATAGCTCTATACCGCGCCTTTGAAGGTGTTGGCGGCATAGTCCACACGCATTCGGTGTATGCTACTTCCTGGGCTCAGGCCGGTGTTGACCTCCCCAATATAGGGACTACACACTCGGATTATTTTCACCAGGCCATTCCCTGTACAAATGATATGACACTTGAACAGATTACTGGAAATTATGAGTGGGAAACCGGGAACGTGATCATTGAACGTTTCAGGGAAATGGACCCTTTGCACACTCCTGCGGTGCTTGTTAAGTATCACGGACCGTTTACCTGGGGAACGGATCCGTTTAAAGCAGTGGAAAATGCTGTAGTACTGGAACAAGTGGCAAAAATGGCCGCATTGGCATTCTCTATAAATCCCTCACTGGAAATGAACCCTCATTTAATTGAAAAGCACTTTGAACGCAAACACGGACCGGGTGCTTACTACGGACAAAAATAATTTTGAATGACTAAGAAAGCATTTGTAGCGTCGGGAATTTTACTGCTCTTTTGTTCCATTTCAATAAATCATTTAAAAGCGGAACCGAAAACTTTCCGGTTTCGCCGTTTTACCGTTGAACAAGGCCTTGCCTCAAACACTGTAAGGAGTCTTTACCAGGATTCTCGTGGATTTATATGGTTTGGGACTGCTGAAGGCCTGAACTGTTTTGACGGACGAAGCATTACCCGTCACAGAATTGTATGTAAAGATGAAAATGAGTTCGAGACTGATTATGTGGGAGCGTTGTATGAAGATTCCAAAGGAATGTTATGGATAGGAACGGAAATTGGTATTTGTATTTACGATATCCGGAATAACCTTACAGTAAGACTGGAAGCACAAACAGAAGGAGGAGCGTTTATTAATTCTCTGGTAAGTAACATTGTGGAAGATAAAGACGGAAATCTGTGGATATCATCCCAGAACCAGGGTATATTCAGATACAATCCCGGAACAAAAGTACTTAAACTGTTTCAAATTGATGCATTTCAAAATTACATTCATACCATTTTAGTAGATTCTGAAAACAATATATGGTTATCCGGTGGGTTTGAACATGACCTTGCCAGGTTAGACAAAAAAAACGATGTGTTTGTGATTTTTAACCTGAAAAGCAAGGATAAAGAATGTGTGTCACGTATCCTTGATATCTACCAGGACGCTTCAGGTAATTTTTGGTGCGGTACCTGGGATTCCGGCTTACAAATCATGGATACTTATTCGGGAGAAGTGAGACCGGTCCGGATAAATCCCGACGGTAGTCACCTGATGCATATCCACAGCATTATGGAAATTGCACCAAACCAATTATTGATTGGTTCAGATGATGGGCTAACTTGGTATAATTCGGCTACCGGGGAGTACTCACATCATCTGCCCAGCGAGAAAGATCCTGCATCAATATCCAATAAATTTGTATATCCCATTCTGCCAGATAAGGAAGGAGGTATATGGATAGGGACTTATTACGGTGGAGTAAATTATATTTCCCCAAACAACGGACAGTTTGAAGGGACCTCCTGTGCAGAGTACACCCATTCCACAAGTGGTAATATTATAAGTCGTTTCTGTGAAGATTCCCTGGGTAACATCTGGATTGCTTCTGATGACGGGGGGCTTGTGTTTTTTTCCCCACATAACGGTCAAACCAGGCACTACATGCCACAACCCGGTAAAAACAGTCTCTCATACCACAACGTACATGCATTGTGTTTTGATGACGATGAACATCTGTGGATAGGTACGTATTCAAGAGGTCTGAATATCCTGAATATACGAACCGGCTTTTTCAAACATTATATGAGAAGCGATTCCAAAGATTCTTTGGATGATAATGGCGTTTATTCAATTTTCAAGGACAAAGACAACAACATGTGGGTTGGAACTATGACCGGATTGAATATATATGACCGCCGGGCAGATGGATTCAGACTGATTCGTGATTTAGGTGTGACAACTATTGATATAAAGCAGGATAAAGACGGTTTTATCTGGTTTGCCACTTTTGGAAAAGGACTTATTCGGTACAACCCAGATAACGGACTATGGAATACCTACCTGGTTAAACCGCCCAATACCAAAATAATGGGCAATCATGTTAACAGCATTTGCATTGATTCAGACAACCAAATGTGGGTGGGAACTGAAAGCGGCCTGTGCAAATACAACAAAGAGGCCGATTCACTTATGTTATATCAACTTGATATTCCAAGCAATAACGTTCAATGTGTTATAAGTGACAATCACCTTCTATGGCTTACCACGTCTAATGGGATGGCTTGTTATTCTCCCGAAACAGGCAATTTGAAATTGTTTACAACAATTGACGGACTTCAAAGCAATTCTTTTATGGTAAGCTCCGGACTGAAAGCTTCCAATGGAAAGATATATTTTGGATCCATCAACGGTTTTAATGCCTTTTATCCCTATAGGATCAAGCTCAACAATTATGTTCCGCCCGTTATGATTACGCGGTTGGATATTTCCAACAAAGAAGTACCTGTTTCAGAAGACGGGCCCTTGAAAGAGGCAGTTAGTTACTGTCCCGACATTGATCTTACGTATAGGGATGATGTAGTAACCATACATTATGCCGCTTTAAGCTACTGTTCCCCTGAACAAAATATGTATGCTTATAAACTTGAAGGATTTGACAGAGAATGGAATTATGTGGGGAAACAGAACCGTGTGACATACACCAGCCTGCCTGCCGGGGATTATGTTTTTCACATTAAGGGGTCAAATAATGACGGACTGTGGAATGAAACCGGAACTTCTATAAATATTACCATTCATCCCCCCTTGTACCTTACGCTCCCCTTTAAGATCTTGTATTATTTATTGGCATTGTTCACGATATTGGGAACAATCCGCTTCTTTGTGAAAAATGCAGAAAAGCGTCACAAGCAGAAGATACAGACTATCAACCAGGAAAAAGAAGTAGAGTTGCACAATGCAAAAATCAATTTCTTCACTAACATAGCACACGAGATAAGGACTCCTGTTTCACTTATTCTTGCTCCGTTAGAAAAAATCATGTCTTCAGGAGATCCTGTTCCCGAGCCAATTAGAGAAAACATTGATATTATTGACCGAAACAGCAAGCGATTGCTTTTCCTGGTTAACCACTTGTTGGATTTCAGAAAAATTGAACAAAACGGGGAAGAGAACATGTGTTTTACTTCGCGGAATATTTACAAATTGTTGATTGATGTCAAAGAACGTTTTGATCCTGCAATGATCCAGTCAGGAATTGATTTTATATTCAATTGTCCGGTAACTGATTTGACGGCTATGGTTCATTATGAATCCATCATCAAATTGGTAAGCAACTTATTGACAAACGCCAACAAGTTTGCCAAGAGCCGTGTGGAACTTTCCTGTGTTTTATTGTCCGAGGGCCATGATTTCCGGATTTGTGTATCCGATGACGGTTGTGGAATCAAAGAAGAAGAAAAAGAACTGATATTCAAGCCTTTCTATCAATCACAACAGCATATTGGAGGAACCGGGATAGGATTAAGCATTGTTCTTAAAATTGTTCAGTCGCATAAGGGGACTATAGATGTTATTTCTGAACCCGGCAATGGGAGCAAGTTCGTGGTTACGCTTCCCGTTAAGCAGAAAGAAACATTTACAGAGGGAATATCAGGAACAAAACAATCACAAGATGGGTTGCCACGGGATATTCTTTCAGGAGTATCCCTGCAGGATCCCGCAAAAAACAAACCCATGATGTTGATTGTGGAAGATAACGAACAAATGCTGGATTTTTTAGCTGACAGTTTCTCTGATGAATATCGAATTCTTAAGGCAAATGACGGTCAGCAAGCTTTGCATTTGTTAAAAGACCACTCGGTTTCTATAGTAATCAGTGACTGGATGATGCCTAACATGGATGGCGAAGAGTTATGTAAGAAGTTAAGGAACAATACACATACCAGTCATATTCCTTTTATTCTCCTGACTGCTAAAACAGGAGATGAGGCCCGGGTAGACAGCATGAACTGCGGAGCGGATGCACATATTGAAAAACCTTTTTCCGTCCGTTACCTGAAGGCTTGTATCAGGAACCTGAGGGAACTCAGGAATATGCTCATGGAAAAATACTCCAAAATGCCTCTTGTGCCAATAAGTTCAATAGCAAACAATTCCAATGAAGAGCATTTCCTGAATCGTATGAATGGAATAATTGAGCAGAATTTTTCCAATCCGGAACTTTCTGTTGATTTCCTGGCCCGGGAGCTCTGTGTAAGTCGTTCCGGATTATTTGCCAAGATAAAGAGCCTTACAGAAGCCACTCCAAATGAACTTATTCAAATAGTACGCCTTAAAAAAGCGGCGGTTTTGCTGTTGGAAAATAAATACACAGTAAGTGAGATCTGCTATATGGTAGGATTCAACAATCCTTCCTATTTTGCCAAATGTTTTCAGAAGCAATTTGGGATAAATCCGGGTGAATTTGCCCGCTCACAGAAATAACCACCCTTCTTATCGTTAAATAAATCAAACCTCTGCTGGCAGAAAAACATCACAATAATCCAGAACAATCATAAAATAGTCCAGTTGTGTACTATCTTTTTATTGTTATGGATTATTGTTCGATGGTTGTTTTTTATTTCCAGTAACCTTTGTATATACCATTATAAATATATCCATAAACGATGAAAAAACTATCATTCCGAAAGAAAATTATGTATATGACAGGAGGAATTGTAATCTTGTGTGCCGGTTGCAGTACTTCAGATCCTTCTGATAGTAAAATTCAGGAAGTCCCTTTTACAAAAATTCATTTTGATGATATTTTCTGGGCTCCCAGAATAGAAGTGAACAGAACAGTTTCCATTCCGTCTGCTTTTTACCAATGTGAAATAAACGGACGTTTTGACAATTTTGCCATTGCCGGCGGTTTAATAAAAGGGGAACACAGGGGTGATTTTTCTTTTGATGATACAGACCCGTACAAAGTTATTGAAGGGGCGTCATACTCACTTGCTGCCAAATACGATCCAAAACTTGACCATTATCTTGACAGTGTGATAAATATTATCGCCGCTGCACAGGAACCTGACGGGTACCTTACTACTTGCGTAACAAATAAGGTGGAAAGGTTGTCGGGGTGGTGGGGATCTTCACGCTGGGAGAAAATAAACAGTCATGAATTGTACAACAGCGGACACATGTATGAATCGGCTGTGGCTCACTACCTGGCAACAGGAAAAAGAAATTTTTTGGACGTAGCCATAAAAAATGCAGATCTGATTTGTGAAGTGTTTGGACCCAACGAAGGCCAGAAACATGTTCCTTCCGGACATCCCATTGTAGAAATGGCATTGGCAAAACTCTATAAAGTTACGGGAGAGGAAAAATACCTGGACCTGGCCAAATACTTCATCCAAGAGACCGGGCGTGGAACCGATGGACATAAACTCAATCCCTACAGCCAGGATCATATGCCCATTCTTCAACAGGAAGAAATCGTCGGACATGCTGTTCGGGCAGGGTACCTGTATTCTGGAGTTGCTGATGTTGCTTCTCTTACAAACGATCAGGAGTATTTCAATGCTTTGTGCCGTATATGGGATAATATGGCAGGAAAAAAGCTCTACATAACAGGTGGAATAGGATCCCGTTCACAGGGAGAAGGATTTGGTCCCAATTACGAATTGCATAATCACAATGCTTACTGTGAAACGTGTGCTTCCATTGCCAATGTTTACTGGAACTACAGGATGTTCCTGGCAACCGGTGATGCAAAGTATATGGATGTACTGGAACGTGCTTTATATAATGGTGTGATATCGGGAGTTTCTCTTGAAGGAGATGAGTTCTTCTATGATAATCCGCTTGAATCAATGGGCCAGCATTTGCGTCAGCCTTGGTTCGGATGTGCATGTTGTCCGGGTAATGTCACCCGCTTTATGGCTTCTGTCCCAGGTTATATGTATGCTGTACAAGGCAAGGATATTTTTGTAAACCTTTATATTCAGGGAACTGCAAGCGTGGAGACATCGGATGGCGAAGTTTGTTTGGAACAAGTAACTAAGCATCCATGGGAAGGTAATGTTAAACTGACTGTCAATCCTGAAGTTGATAAAGAATTTACACTTAAACTCCGTATCCCGGGTTGGGCACAGGATGCCCCGGTTCCTACAGATCTGTATTCTTATGTAAACGGGAAAGGAAAATATACAATCACCGTCAATGGAAAAAAAGTTTCACCGAAGCTGCATAAAGGCTATGTACACATAGAAAGGACATGGTCAAAAGGCGATGTGGTTGAAATTGATTTTCCTATGGAAGTGCGTCAGATTAAGGCCCATGAGGCGGTAGTGGATGATAGGGGAAAACTGGCAATACAACGCGGGCCCATTGTATATTGTATAGAAGGAAAAGATCAGCATGACGGCACCGTGTTCAACAAATATATACCTGAAAATACTTCTTTTGAAACTCATTATGACAGTGAACTGCTGAATGGAGTTACTGTACTTACCGGAACAGCCATTCAGGTGGAAAGAAACGGGGTGGAAGAACAAGTGTATTTTACTGCAATTCCTTATTCAACGTGGAATAACCGTGGTGCTGACGAAATGGCTGTCTGGATTCCTAAAGCAGCCGAATATGCCCGTATTACTCCGGAACCTACTATAGCATCCCGTGCTCGTCCGGCTGCCATCAGACACAGGCGTCACCCGGATGCCTCTGGCATTGAGACAGGAGCCCTGGAAGAACTCAGAGGCTGGTCGTTTGGGTTCAACGATCAATGGGATCCCATGAACTCGGCAGACCGTTCCAAACCTTATCTCTACTGGTGGTTGCGCTACGGAAGTGAGGAAACAGTAGGATATGTGTTTGAAAAGCCTGAATACGTAGGAAGCGTGGAAGTTTACTGGCTGGATTTTGACCATTACGACGGCAATTTCCGTGTACCGGAAAGTTGGAAATTATATTATGAAAAAGATAACAAATGGTTCCAGGTTGAAGCCACAACGGAATATACAGTTCATAAGGACTGTTACAACAGGCTTGAATTTCAACCAGTTACCACTCGTGCGTTAAAACTGACCGCCAAATTGCAGGAAGGTGAATCCGGCGGGATAATAGAATGGAAAGTCAACGAACCCAACCTATAATTTAAATCTAATAAAAACCAGAAAATGAATGTAAAAACTATTCTCAATCAGGTGACTATTAATAAAGTCATACTGAGAGCGGTTGTATCAGTTCTTTTGATTGCATGGATTGGCATTTCATCGGCAGAACTTTATGCTGCTGATGCTCCGCAATCTTTTAGAGTTTCCGGTCTTGTTACAGACACAAACGGAGAACCGATCATCGCTGCCAACATTTTTGAACCTGGTACGCATAATGCTACCGTTACAGATGAAGACGGAAAATACGTTATTACCGTCTCGGGGGCTCAGGCCACGATCTCCATTTCTTACATTGGTTATTCAACACAAATGGTAGATGTTTCAGGCAGGGGCTATATTGAAACAGTTCTTACAGAAGACCAGCAGTACCTGGATGAGCTGGTTGTGATTGGTTACGGGTCTCAGAAAAAGAGCGATGTAACCAGTTCTGTAGCCAGTGTTAAATCAGAATCGTTCAACAAGGGGGCAATCCTGGATGCCGGTCAGTTGGTGCAGGGGAAGGTGGCAGGTCTGCAAATCTCCTTACCCAGCGGAGATCCCACGGCAAGTACTGCAGTTATGCTTCGTGGTACTTCATCTCTTTTAGGATCTTCCACACCCCTTATACTTGTTGATGGTGTTCCGGGATCGTTTGCTACAGTAGCTCCGGAAGACATCGAAAGCATTGATGTATTGAAAGACGGTTCCGCAACAGCAATTTACGGCACACGCGGTACTAACGGAGTGATCATCATCACTACCAAAACCAGCCGTCGGGATATGCCCACGACCATTGAATATAATGGATATGTTTCCATCTCTCACCAGCTTAAAAAAGCCGATTTCATGAGTGCAGAAGATCTTCGTTCGCGCTGGGCCGAAGGATGGTCTTTTACCGGTGCCAACATTGAGGATTTTGGCGCTACAGTAGACTGGCTTGACGAAATTAGCAGAACCGGTATTTCCAACGTACATAATATCACTCTGCGAGGGGGTTCAAGTCAGACCAGTGTCCTGACAAACGTAGCCTACGAAGACCGTGAAGGGACCTTCAAGGCATCCGGAGCAACGAACCTGCGCGGACGTATGGAGATCTCTCATAGAATGTTTGACAACAAGCTGATTACCAATGTGTCGTTTATTGCCAACGAGCGGAGAACCACTCCTTCATTCAATACGAACGTTTACCGTTATGCCTGCATTCAAAATCCCACACAACCTGTATACAATGAGGATGGTTCCTATGTAGAGCGTCCTGTATATTTTTACGATAATCCGGTTTCTCTGATCAATGAAACCATTGGAGAAGGACGTTCACGCAACCTGCGTTTTACCGGTAGTGTGGAATTCCGTCCCGTAGAAAGTTTTGCCGTAAAAGCCATGTATACCCGTAAGGGACAAAACTACCTGAGCGGTTATTACAACACCAAGAAGCATCCTAACACCACCGAATACGGCTACAACGGGTATGCTTCCCGTTATACTTCGGATTACATCAACAACCTGGCCGAGATAACGGCAGAATGGAATGAAAATTTTGGGAAACATTATGTGACAGCTATTGTGGGATATAACTACGAAGATAACACGTCTCAGAATTACGGGGTGTCCAACAGAAATTTCCCGACAGACGCCTATACCTACAACAATCTTGAAACCGGGATGGGTTTGACAGATGGAAACGCTACCATGTACTCCTATAAAGAATCCGATAAATTGATTGGAGTTTTTGCGCGCGCCACATACAATTACGACGACCGTTACCTGTTAATGGTTTCCGCTCGTCGTGAAGGTTCCTCAAAATTTGGGGCCAATCATAAATGGGGAACATTTCCGGGTGTATCACTTGGATGGAGGCTCAATAATGAATCATTCATGAAAAACTTAACCTGGTTGGATAACTTGAAAATTCGCGCAGGTTACGGGGTGACCGGCATCAATGTAGGTTCTCCGTATCTTTCTCTTTCATCACTTTCATATTCAGGTTACTTCCTGTATAATAACGAATGGATCAGTACACTGACTCCGGTACGTAATCCTAATCCCGATTTACGTTGGGAAAAGAAACTAGAGTATAACCTTGGTTTGGACTTTGACTTGTTCAACGGACGTCTGGGCGGTGCCATAGATGTATACCGGAGAGATACCAAAGACGGGCTGTGGGATTATTCTGTACCCGTACCTCCGTACCTCTATGGATACATTACAGCTAATGTGGCACAGATTCGCAATACCGGTCTTGAAGTAATGCTTAATGCAATTCCTGTAAGAACCAATAACATGGAATGGAGTACCAACCTTTCCTATTCTACCAATAAAAACGTGGTGGTATCCATCTCCAACGATCAGTTCTCTATGACAACCGACTGGTTTACTTCCGGACATACCGGAGAACCTATTCAAACCACTACACACAGGGTGAAAGTGGGTGATCCTATTGGAAATTTCTACGGACTGAAATCTGTTGGTCTTAATGCAGATGGTAAATGGGTGGTAGAGCGTTTAGAGAAGGATGACGAAGGCAACGTAACCAATGTTTACTACGACATAGCCGAAGATGCCGGTGATGAAGACTGGCAGGTCCTGGGTAACGGGGTTCCCAAACATTATCTGAACTGGAATAACTATTTCAGATACAAAAACCTGGACGTATCAGTCACTATGAGAGGTGCTTTCGGATTCCAGATCCTGAATTACCAGGAAATGTACTATGCCAACCCAACCATTCAGTACAATGTTTTGAATAGTGCTTTTGACAAACATCCGGTAGTGGATATGGCAACCGGACAACCTACGGGACAGGAAGTATGTATTAACGATTATCAACGTTATGTCAGCAAGTATATAGAGGATGGCGATTATTGGAAGATAGATAACCTTACTATAGGGTATACCTTCAATACATCTAAGATCAAACATATCCGTAATATACGTTTATACGGCTCCTGTTCCAACTTATTTACGTTTACCAACTATACCGGGCTGGACCCTGAAGTAAGAATGACAGGGCTGGATGCCGGTACAGACAGCAGGGACAAGTATCCTACTATACGTTCCTATACTTTCGGTCTTAATATTACATTCTAACAAGCGTAAAGATTATGAAAAAAATAAAAATAGGAATCCTTGCCCTTGTTCTGGCAGGAACCACATTCAGTATTCAAAGCTGCTTCAATCTGGATGAGGAAGTGTTCTCCGAGGTTACGGAAGCCTCTTTTATCCCCACAGATAAAGACGTAGCAGCTCTTATGGCCAGTGCTTACTCACCGCTTACATACATTCTCAACTGGCAGGGTTATTTTGATATACAGGAAGAACCCGGTGATAACATTATTACTCCTACACGCCCCAACGGATGGGACGACGGTGGAACTTACCGCCGGATGCATCAGCACCAGTGGACCGATCAGCAATGGCAACCCTGGAACACTTATCTTACTGCTTACGAGGGGATTAATAATGCCAATCGCGTTCTGGATCAGGTCAAAGACGGATCCTTACCTGTTGGCGATCTATATGATGCAACCGTGGCTGAATTACGTGCCATACGTGCTTTCTGGTATGCCATGTTGCTCGACACCCATGGGAATGTACCCATTGTTACCGCTTTTACAGACGAAATTCCTACCCAGTCTACCCGTCAGCAGGTATATGACTTTGTTACTACCGAGTTGGAAGAAATCATAAACGATTTGAGCGAATTGACCGACGCAACCACATACGGTCGTGTGAACAAATGGACTGCATATATGACCCTGGCCCGTGTTTATCTGAATGCCGAAGTTTACACAGGCACCCCTCAATGGGAAAAGGCCCTTGCTTGTTGCAACGCCATCATCAATTCAGGCAAGTTTTCACTTTCTGCTGATTTTTCGGACAACTTTAAAAAAGATCTGGATTATACGAACAGCGAAGTGATTTTTGCCGTTCCTTTTGACAATATCCTGGCCGGCAGCTCACAGCATATGAAATGGTATCCTCCCGTTTCACGGTTTGTTTTCCAGTCAAAATTCCAGTGCTGGGGAGGATCATGTGCCAATCCACAGTTTATCAACGCCTATCAGCCCGGTGACAAACGCCTTGAAAAAACCTGGCTAATGGGACCTCAATACGATCCTGCCGGAAATCTTATCTGGACTTGCAGAAACTACCTGCCTTCACTTACCTGTAACAAGGACGGTGTAAATTATGCCAGTATAGATTATGGTTACCGTGTATTCAAATGGGAATTCGACAACGTAACATCCTATTATTGGGGCAACGACTTCGCTTTTTATCGTTATGCTGAAACACTGCTTACGAAGGCGGAATGCATGCTTCGTTTGAACCGAAACGGGGCCGAAGCTGCCGAGATTGTATCTCAGGTACGTGCCCGAGTTTTTGACAACCCGGCAGATGCCAATGTTACTGAAGCTGATCTCAGGGCCGATTCCAAAATAAAATACGGCACATTGGATTGGGATAACAATATTGCCAATCCGGGAGATCAAACACCCGTGGAACTGGGCGGTCTGTACGATGAACTCGGATGGGAATTTGCCTGTGAGGCACAACGGCGTACGCAAATGATTCGTTTTGGAACTTTCAGTACAAAGAATTGGTTCAATCATACGGCAGTGACCGATGGTCATACTCAGATATTCCCTATACCGCTGGAAGAGATCCAGGCTAACGCTAACCTTAAGCAAAATCCCGGTTACTAGATATGTTAGGTTTGTAATGAGGTGAAATTGCTCCGTGAAAACGGGGCAATTTCTTCTATTAAAATTGGTTTGAAATGAAAATACAGAAATTTATTATTATACTGCTAACCACAACCTGTGCAATTTCTTTTGTGAATGATGCCACAGCCCAGACTATTACAAGACCGCCTGCAGAATTGAATCTGCATCCGTTTTATAAAAAGTACATCAATGTAAACGGCATCCATCTTATTTCTTCTCACCGGGTTCCGGATTCGGCCCTGGTAGCTGCTTATAAAACACTCGATGCACTAACCGGATTCCTGCCTGAAGAAGTGCTTATAGCCATGACCGATCTTAACACCCGTGTAGGAGTGATGGCACGTTACGAAGGTACAACCGATATTCCCGAACATGCTTCCCTGGCAAACGATACCACATTAAACTGGGATGTCCGTGCAAGGGGGCTCGGAGGAGATCGTGATTTGCCCATGTCTACTTGTGCAGAGGAAAATATTCTGGCATACCAGATAGATAAGTACCATGCCGAGGATATCATGATACATGAATTTGCACATTCCATTCACCTGATTGCCCTGATTCATGTTTATCCGGATTTCAACAGTCGTCTGCGGAAATCATTGGATGCGGCCCTGGAGGAAGGGAAATGGGAAAATACGTATGCAGCCACAAACATTGCAGAATATTGGGCAGAAGGTGTTCAGACCTGGTTCAATGTCAATGCCGAAGTACCTTTCCCGGACGGCAAACACAACCAGATAAACACACGGGAAGAATTGCGTATTTACGACAAAAGCTTGTATGACATTTTAAGTGAATTTTTTCCGGAAACGGAAGAAAGCATTTCCCGTCACAAATACGTAAACAATTATACAGTGACGTCAAAATAATTTAAAAATAAGCTATTCCGTCACCTCCTGTCGTTGTCTTCCGGGATTTTTGATAAATTTAGCACTAAGAATAATCTATAAATGATAATTACAGTGCTTAGGAAAATTCCCCTATCATTTTTCATCTTGCTTATTTTTACTCTTAACCCGTTTGACGGATTATTGGCGCAAAAATTTCACAGCGACAATGGTGACGGCACGTACACCAATCCGCTGATCCCGGCTGATTTTCCGGATCCCGACGTCATATTGGTCGGGGATACTTATTACATGGTTTCAACCACTATGTTTATATTTCCGGGAGTGACCGTGTTGAAATCTTACGACCTTGTTAACTGGGAATACTGCAGCAACGCCGTGCCGCGGTTCGATTTCAGTCCCTGTTACAATCTGGACGGCTGTAACCGATACAGACACGGACAATGGGCCACCAGTTTCAGGTATCACAACGGGACCTTTTATTTGCTGTTTATTACCCTGGATGAAGGCGGGTTTTTATGTTCGGCAACCCAGGCAGAAGGTCCCTGGAGTATCCGGAAATTGCCTAAGGGTTTTTACGATCCCGGCCTTTTTTTTGATGATGACGGGGAAATTTATGTTGCTCACGGGTACGGTGAAATCAGCATTACCCCGCTGGATGAAAATTTTGCTCCGGCTGGCCGTGATTCCCTGGTATACACGGGTACTATTCGCCACGGACTTGAAGGAACGCATGTTTACAAGATAGGCGGTTATTATTACCTGTATTGTACATACGGGGGCAGGGACGGGATCCAGGTGGCATTGCGTTCCAGGAACATCTACGGACCTTACGAAGAAAAAATTGTCTTGCGTGACACCGTGCCCGGGGTTACTTTTGGGATTCACCAGGGAGCGCTCATTCAAACGCAAACCGGTCAATGGTGGACCATACTTTTTGTAGACAGCGGTCCGTTGGGGCGTTTCCCTTCTTTGCAACCGGTAAGGTGGGAGGATGGATGGCCAGTAGCCGGATTGGACGGCAGGGGCGTAATCACTTATAAAAAGCCCGATGTCGGAAAAATTCACACTGTAAAACAACTTCCTGCATCCGATGATTTTAACGTAACAAGCTTAGGCATGCAATGGGGTTGGAACCACAATCCCCATCCGGAAAACTGGTCTTTGACGCAACGTCCCGGCCACCTTCGCCTGCGTACCGGGAAAGTGGTGGATTCTCTTACAGAGGCTCCCAATATGCTTACCCAGAGGCCTTTTGCCCATTATGATCATGATATTCCAACCATTGGAACAACCAAAATGGAAGTGAAAGGCATGAAAGAAGGGGATATAGCCGGTCTTGCCGTCTTTCAGGATCCTTATGCATACATAGCAATAAGACAGGAAAAGGGGAAACGAAGCCTTATTATGGTCAATAACGGAGCATTGATAACGTCTGTTCCCGCGGAATCGGATACCGTATACTTACGCGCCATCCTGTCAAACAGGACAGAAGAAGCAGGTTTTGAATACAGTTACGATAACAAAGAGTACAAGCAAATTGGAAACAAACTTGCCATGAGATTCAGCCTGACAGTTTTTACCGGAAACAAATTCGGGTTGTTCAATTATGCTACCGAACAACCGGGCGGCTATGTTGATTTTGATTGGTTTACAATGGATTGAATATGGAAATAAAAAAATTGCGTTCCATTATAGTCCTTGTGCTTTTTCTTCTGAACCTTCCACAAGCCAGTGCACAGGAAGTATCTTACCTGAAGCTTTGGTACGACAAACCGGCAACACAATGGGTGGAAGCATTGCCCGTTGGGAACGGCCGTTTGGGAGCTATGGTTTACGGTGATCCTTCCCGTGAAACATGGCAACTTAATGAAAACACCGTCTGGGCAGGGCAGCCCAACCGAAACGACAATCCCGGCGCCAGAGACGTTTTACCCGAAGTCAGAAAACTGATTTTCAATAATAAATTCTGTGAAGCACAGGCGTTGATAGACCAGAAATTCATTAGCAAAACGTCACACGGGATGCCTTATCAGCCTGTGGGGAATCTTAAGATTTTCTTCCCTGAACATGAAAATTACAGGGATTACTACCGGGAACTTGATCTGGGAAATGCTACGGTCTCCTCAAGTTATATAGTCAACGACGTAACGTATCAAACCCGTGTATTCTCATCATTCCCGGATCAGGTGATCGTTGGCCGGTTTACGACAGATAAAACCGCTTCATTGCATTTTTCAGTCACCATGGATTCTTTTCCCGGAGCAGAGTTGTCTGCACAGGGAAAAGACCAACTGGTTTTAACCGGAACAACAAGCGACTTTGAAGGAGTAAAAGGAGCCGTCACCTATTGTGCAAGGATAAAAATTGTAACAAATGGCGGTTCTGTGACCGCACGTGACACCATATTAACAGTGACAGGGGCCCATACAGCAACCCTGTATGTTTCCATAGCGACCAATTTTGTCAATTACAACGATCTTGGCGGGAATGCTCCAGAAAAGTCAGCTGCAACCCTGGATCAGGCTTTGCACCGTGAATACGACCGGATCCTTAAAGATCACAGCAAGGATTACCAACAATATTTTAACCGGGTATACCTTGATCTGGGAAAAACGCCTGCGGCCAAGAAACCCACAGATCAACGGGTTGTACGGTTTTCAACGGAAGATGATCCGCAGCTGGTTGCTTTGTATTTCCAGTTCGGGCGTTATTTGCTTATCTCGTCTTCCAGGCCCGGAGGTCAGCCGGCCAATTTACAAGGTATATGGAACGACCGGCTTTTCCCCCCCTGGGACAGCAAGTATACGGTGAACATAAACACGGAAATGAATTACTGGCCGGCGCAGATCACCAATCTTGCCCATTTGGACGAGCCCCTGATCCGTATGACAAAAGAACTTTCACAAACGGGAAAACAAACGGCCCGGGACATGTACGGCGCAAATGGCTGGGTCCTTCACCATAACACCGACATATGGAGGATCAACGGGCCTGTTGACGGTGCTTTCTGGGGCATGTGGCCCATGGGAGGGGCCTGGCTTTCCCAACATCTTTTTGACAGATATCTGTACAACGGAGACAAAGAGTACCTGCAGCAAGTGTATCCCGTGATCAGAGAGGCTTCCCGGTTTTTTCTTGATTTTCTGACTGAAGAACCCCAAAATAAATGGCTTGTGGTTTGTCCTTCCATTTCCCCGGAGAACGCGCCGTCTGTACATCCCCAATACTCCGTTACGGCTGGCGCGACCATGGACAACCAACTGGTATTCGATCTCTTTACCAAGACCAGAGAAGCCGCCCGTATATTGAAAAAAGACAAAGATCTGACAGACAGCATTTCCAAGGCCCTTGACCGTCTGCCTCCCATGCAGATAGGCAATTGGGGCCAGTTGCAGGAATGGATGTACGATTGGGACAGTCCCGATGACAAACACCGGCATGTGTCACATTTATACGGGTTGTATCCCTCTAACCAGGTGTCTCCTTTCAGAACGCCGGAACTGGCTTTGGCAGCCAAAACCTCTTTAATGGCCCGAGGGGATGAATCCACAGGTTGGTCCATGGGGTGGAAGGTGAATCTGTGGGCCCGCTTGCTGGACGGAGATCATGCCTATAAACTGATCACGGATCAGCTGACCCCCTCGTTGCAACCAGTTGGCAGACAACAGGGAGGTACGTATCCCAATCTTTTTGATGCACATCCGCCGTTCCAGATAGACGGCAACTTTGGCTGTACGGCCGGTATTGCCGAGATGCTGCTCCAAAGCCACGACGGAGCCATTCATTTATTGCCGGCACTTCCACAGGCATGGAAAAGCGGCACTGTCCGGGGGTTGAGGGCCCGGGGAGGATTTGAAGTGGATGTTACGTGGGAAAACGGTGCTGTAAACTCGGCAATCATCAAATCATCTTTGGGCGGTATATGCCGCATCCGCTCTTATGTTCCTTTGACGGGAAAAGGCTTGAAAAAGGCACAAGGCACCAATCCCAACCCGTACTTCTTTGCAGCCGGGGTAAAAGTTCCCCTTATACACGCAACAAATCACCCGGTGGAATCCCTGCACAAGGAAGTCTATGAGTACGATATTCGTACAAAAAAAGGAGATGTCATTCATATAACAATCCCGTGAAGATAATTATTGCCACTCTTTTCTTACTTTTGTGCCCGCATGAAAGGAGAAACCATCGCAATAGGAGTGGCAGTTCTTTGGTCATTGAACTCCCTCTTTTTTGAACACGCCAGCAAAAGGATAGGCTCATTAAATCTGAACCTGATCCGTCTTGTTTTTGCTTTTTTATTCATTGGATTGACGCTATGGGCTACCAGCGGCAGTTTCCTGCCCCTGAATGCAGACAGGGCCACCTGGGCCTGGATGTCTTTGTCCGGGTTCGTGGGTTTTGTGCTTGGCGATTATTTCCTGTTTGCCTCCTATACCATGATCATGGCCAGGTATTCCCAGTTGATGATGACACTGGCGCCTCTTTTTGCAGCGATTTTCGGGTTCATCCTTCTGGGAGAAGAAATGTCCTGGCTTTCATTGGTCGGTATGTGCCTGACGTTGACAGGTATTGCCATTTCCGTATTAAAAAAGCAGAACGGGACAGGAAATAACAGGGTTCACATGGACCTCCCCCTGAAAGGCATTCTGTTCGCATTGATAGGAGCCCTGGGACAGGGTGTAGGGATTGTGCTGAGCAAACAGGGGATGATTGCATACGAAAACGTTTACACTGCGGATAATGCGCTTTACATTCCTCTGGCAGCCACCCAGATACGAACGATCATAGGCGCAATCTCTTTTGCTGCGATTATTCTTTTACGGGGCGGTGCCGGGAATTTTATCCGTTCCATAAAAGATAAAAAAGCCTGTGGGAGCGCTTTTGCGGGTTCTGTACTGGGACCTTACCTGGGAGTAACCTTATCCCTTATGGCTGTGCAATATGCCAATACTGCGATTGCATCCACCATTATGGCAACGGTTCCCATAATGATCCTGGTTCCCGAATACTTAGTCCTCAAACGTAAAGTGACCTGGCAACAGGTCCTGGGAGCAGCATTGAGTGTAGGAGGAGTAACCCTTTTCTTTATCTGATAATCTGAAATCTGATACATACATCATGAAAAAGCTTATCATCCCTGTAATCTTAATATGTATGGCATTGCCTTTACGATCTCAGCAAGAAGAAAGAACGTACCGGCTTATGGTGCTAGATATAACCACCAATGAACTGGCAACGGTAAAAACCTTCCCATACCAGGTGGAAGCTCCCAACTGGACTCCGGACGGACGCTGGCTGGTCTACAACTCGGCAGGAAAACTCTACCGCATATCGCCTGACGGCCGGGAAGGCCCGTTTGAAATCCCTACCGGCACCATCAACCGCTGCAACAACGACCACGTGATCTCTTCCGACGGAAAGCAGATTGCTTTGAGCAGCGGAACGGCCGAAGACTGGCGCTCCCGCATTTACATTGTTCCTTTTGAAGGAGGTGAGCCGAGGTTAATAACCCCACTGGGGCCGAGTTACCTGCACGGCTGGAGCCCCGATATGGGTACGTTGGCCTATTGTGCCGAGAGGGACGGGGAGTACGATGTTTATACCATTCCGGCCGGCTGTGGCACGGAAACCCGCCTGACCGATGCTTCCGGCCTGGACGACGGCCCCGAGTACACCCCCTGCGGAGATTACATCTGGTTCAACTCGGTTCGCACCGGTCTGATGCAGCTTTGGCGCATGCGCATCGATGGCTCGGCACAGGAACAAATGACCTTCCATACAAAGATCAACGCCTGGTTCCCGCACGTTTCTCCCGACGGGGAGCATGTGGTCTACATTGCCTATTACGTGGGCGATCTGGAACCCGGAGAGCACCTCCCGGACAAAAACGTGGAACTGCGCCTGATGCCCGCTGCCGGCGGTCCTTCCCGCCTGCTGTTCAAGCTCTTTGGCGGCCAGGGCACCATCAACGTCAACTCCTGGGCTCCCGACAGCCGCCGGATCGCATTTGTGTACGTCGTACCTTTTATTCTTTAAGCTGATTCTTAGCGTGTTATGATTTTGGTGCCCCCGGGGCATGAATTTTGTTATTGCCTGATAATCAGTCAAAAGAATAAAAGGTACGACGTACACTTTTTTGCTATCTTAGTAGCATGAAAAAATCACTACTCCTATTATTGATTTTGTTAATGACTGTACCGGTCTATACCCGGGAGCCGGCCCTGCAAAAGAGTATTGTCAAGCCGCGTATGCGGGTGATTATTGTGAACGACTTCGGGGGAGATCCGGACGGACTCGTCCAGCTGGCGCATCATCTGTTGTGCGGTTCCACGGAAATCGTTGCCATAATTGGGTCGCATCTTACCGACCGCACTTCTTTTGACCGCTCGGCAAGTTCGGTGGAGCTGGCCTGTGAAAAGGCCAGGGAAGTGGTCTCGTTACTGGGAATGGAAAACCGCGTGCCTGTTTTGCAAGGGGCACCGAAGGGCATGACAGATCCGGGCAAACCGGTGGATTCGCCGGGAGCGCGCAAGATCATTGCCGAGGCGTTGCGTACGGATATTGATATGCCGCTTTACGTGGTATGCGGGGGAGGACTGACTGATGTGGCCAGTGCCTGGCTGTTGGAACCCTCCATTGCCGGGCGCTTCACCCTGGTGTGGATAGGGGGCCCGGAGTACGAAGGGATGGCTTTCCCGCCTCCGGGATATTCAGAGGTAGAGTATAATACAAGTATTTGCATCCCCGCTGTTCAAACAGTATTTAACTTGTCGGACATTCATCTCTGGCAAGTGCCCCGCAATGCCTATAGGCAATGTATTTATTCTTTGGATGAAATACAGAACAATATCAAACCTGCCGGACCTTCCGGGGCTTACCTGGCGCATTCCCTGGAAGAGGTCATGAGCAATATGAACCGGTGGGGCAACCCCATGGGCGAAACCTACATCCTGGGGGATTCACCGCTGGTGCTGCTCACTTCGCTGCAAAGCAACTGGGAACCGGACCCCTCGTCCAGCTTTTACCGCCTTGTCCCGGCACCCAAAGTGGACGGGCACGGGCAGTTCCTGGAAAATCCCAAAGGGCGCCTGATCCGCGTTTACGACCGCCTGGATCTCCGGTTGATGTTTGGCGATATGGAGGCAAAACTGGAGGCTTTGGGCCGAGGCGCTTGCGCGCAGGGACGCAATCCGTTCATCACGCATATGTATACGGCCGATCCCTCGGCTCGGGTTTTTGACGATACGTTATTTGTATATCCTTCTCACGATGAAGATGATGCCGTGAACTTCAGCATGAAGGACTGGCATGTGTTTTCCACTACCGATATGGAACACTGGACAGATCACGGGGTAGTCTTTTCCCTGGATGCTATCAGCTGGGCCTCTTCCCGTGCCTGGGCACCGGACTGCATTCAACGCAACGGAAGGTATTATTTCTATTATCCGGTGGAGGCGAGCAAGATCGGGGTAGCAGTGGCCGACACCCCCTACGGTCCCTTCAGGGATCCGTTAGACTCGGCATTGATCCATATCCAAAGCAAGGGGGTAGTGTGCAACCGGGATTTCATAGATCCGGCGGTCTTCATTGACGATGACGGCCAGGCATACCTCTACATGGGACAGCTGGTGGTCAATGCCATTAAGCTGAACGAAGACATGATATCCTACAACGGACAGGTGCATTTGCTGGAAGGTACCGATGATTTTTTTGAGGCCGTGTGGATGCACAAGTACAACGGAACGTATTACCTGTCGTATGCGGCGGAAAGCGGGGAAATAAAGTATTGTACGAGTGACAATCCCCTGGGACCCTTCACCTACAGCGGGGTGATCCTGCAGCCCATGAACAGCGGAACCAACCACCACTCCATAGTGGAATACAAGGGAGCGTGGTATTTGTTTTACCACAACTCGGACCTGTATTACCGGAACCATCCGGATTCCGTAGAAAAGTTCGGGTGGGGGCACCCGGGCAGTCCGCATCCGTTCCGCCGGTCTGTTTGTTTTGACAAATTGTATTATAACGAAGACGGGACCATTCAGAAAGTGATTCCTACAAAATAAAATGTTATGGGACTGATAAATTTAATTGTCGGTTTGATCTTTATTGCCCTTGGCTTCCTTGTGAGAGTTTATCCGGGGATGTTAGCCGGATATAACACCATGTCGGCTGAAAGAAAGAAAAACATTGACATAGAGGGACTTACCCGGTTTATGCGCAATGGATTGATCCTTATGGGATTGGCAATTATCCTGTTGTATCTTGTTTTAAGGTGGATCGACTGGAGCTATTTGGCCAACATGGTGATCATTCTTGTAGTGTTGACAGGGTCGGTGATCCTTTTCCTGACTTCCGGAAAATACGATCACAATCCGGAAAAGAAAAGCAGGTCCCATTATATTGTTCTGGGAATCGTTTTGCTATTATTAGGAGGCGTTTTCTTCTATGGTTTCATGACAACCAAAACACAGATAAACGGGAATATGATCCGTTTTACAGGGATGTACGGCAAAGAGATGCATGTTTCTGAAATTGCAGAAGTGGAGCTTATGGATACCATTCCCCGAATTGTAATCCGCACCAACGGATTCAGTTTGGGACCCGTACATAAGGGGAATTACCGGCTGGAGGAATTCGGAAAGTGTCGTTTGTATATCAATTCAGGAAAAGGGAAATACGTAATCGTTACCGATGTGGAAGGATTCAGAACCATTTTAAGGTATAAAAATGATCAGGACAGCCGGAGTATTTATGAACAGATCAACAGGTTGCTGTAATAAGCAGCCCGTTTCCCCACAAATCAGATGAACAACAGCACAAGGATCTGGACTAAAAGAATACGCAAAAACATAGTCAAAGGATAAACAGTAGCATAGGCTGTCAACTGGGCCTGCCCAGGGGACATGGTATTAACAAATTCAAGGGCAGGGGGATCGGTCATTGAACCGGCCATCAATCCGCATATAGTAAGGTAGTTTAATTTCATCAGCCGGGCTATGGTTCCAATGATCACAAGAGGAACCAGGGTTATTACAGCTCCGTACACCATCCACATATAACCACCGGATACAATGGTTTCTACAAAACTGCCACCGGATGATAAGCCCACACAGGCCAAAAACAAAACGATTCCAAGTTCGCGTATAAACAGGTTGGCACCGGGGGTCATGTAAAAATCCATTTTCCCTATACGGCCTTTATATCCTAAAAATAAGGCAACTAAAAGCGTTCCGCCTGTTAAACCCAATTTTGCCGAGGCCGATAAGCCCGGGAGTGTGAAAGGAATGCTCCCCAGTAATATTCCTGCAAGAATGCCTATAAAAATGGGTATTATATTGGGATGTGCAAGTTCTTTCATGGAATTGCCAAGTAATTGGGACACTTCTTTCAGGGCAGACCGTTCTCCAACTATCCTGACGGTATCTCCGAATTCTATGGTATCTTCTTCATCGGGCATAATCTCTGTCCCGGCCCGGAAAATACGTGTTATGTTAACAGGATACCTGTGGGAGATGCCAATTTGTTTTATGGTTTTGCCTGCCAGGCTTTTATTGGTAAAAATGATATGCCGCATTCCCAATCGTCCGACGATTTCAGTATCTTCAGTAATATTGAGCGGCCCCACTTTTAATGTAAGTATGGAAAAGAATGGCGCACTTGAAACCCCATAAAGAATATCATTCTCGTTAATGATTTCGTTATCACCGGGAATAAAAAATTCTCCATTGCGACACATTCGTGAAAGTACAAATTCACTTCTTAGGGAATTCTTCACAAACTCAATATTTTTTCCAATCAACCCGGCATTTTTCACGCTAAGGTTTACCGATTCAAGTTTGCCTTCAATACCTGCTACTTCAGAATTGTATTTTTCGGATTCTTTTTTGACAGAAATCTTAAAGGCAAATCGTAATAGCAACATGGACAAAATGATTCCTAAAATACCAAATGGATACGCAACCGCGTATGCCGTTGCGGTTTCATGAATCATTGACTGCCCGGCCATTTGATCTGCAATTACTTCCTGTGCTGCCCCAAGGCTTGGTGTATTTGTCACGGCTCCACACAGGATACCGGCAACTACGGGAACAGGCAAATTGAATACCATCTTGATAATCGAAGCAGTCAGGGTCCCAAGTACAACGATTCCTGCTGCCAGCATATTCATTTTCAGCCCGTTTCTTTTTAACGAAGGGAAAAACCGAGGTCCCACATCCAATCCTATGGAATAAACAAATAAGATTAACCCGAATTCTTTTACAAAATGCAGCGTCCGGGCATTTGTATGTACACCCAGGTATCCTAACAGGAGTCCGGAAAAAAGAACACCTGCAATGCCGAGTTTAATCTTAAAAACTTTGATTTTCCCAAGCAAAATCCCGCTGATCCCGGCTATACTCAGGAAAATTAAAGTAGAAGCCACTCCTTCTTGAGTGAAAATTTTTAAATATTCCACGGCCGGCAAAAGTAGGGCTTATTTACAAAAATTCAAAGCAAGATTTTTGGCAATGATCTATCCTTTTTCAAGGATGATTTTATAATATCCTTGTGCACGGTTGTGAACTGTAACAGGCATCAATAATCCTGCAATTGAATTCATAATCATTTCCCTGGGAAACAAGCCGAGTAAAATTTTGGAAAGTAAAGGGTATTTAAAATAACTCCGGGCAAGTTTTTGAAATCTCCCCAGGGTTGGCATGATTGCCTCGGATATGTTTTCACATGATATGACTTTGAATCTTGTTTCAACAGCGATTTTAAGCCACTCATCAATTGTAAGGCTGCTATTAACTGCCATGGACTTCTCTGATAAAATAGCGGCTTTTTTAAGTTCTTCAGGAAGTTGCTCAAAACCGCTTAATCTGAATCCGTCGTATAATATGAAGATTCCGTTTTTTTTAAGTTTGGCATAGACACCCTCTAAAACTTTTTTGAGGTTAAAGGCGTAGCAAACAGATTCAAGTTCAAAGATTATATCAAAAGTGGAATCGTGAAATTCCAGATCATGGAAATCACCATAAGAGAATGTTACATTTTCAAGGTGTTTTGCTTTTTTATTGGCAATGGATAAATGTTTACTGGTAATGTCAATTCCCTGGAACTGAATATCCGGGAATTGTTTTGCCAAAAAGATGGAATTAAATCCTTTTCCACATGCCAGTTCAAGTATATTTGTTGCTGTTTTTGCATTGATTAGGGAAGAAATTTCTTTTGCCTGAGTCAGATATCCTGCTTCATCAAACACGCCGTCATAATTGAGGGCCATATGAACAGAGCCTTCTTTTGAATGGAAAAATTTATATCCTGTACTACTGTTATGATAATAAGATATTATGTTTTTTTTATCAACATTCTTATTTATTAAATCGCTAATAGTGAATATCTTATCAATTATTAATAAGTATTTGTTTACACTATCAATGTCAGTGATAATTTCTTGCTCCATTATTCGGGATTGTATTCAATGTTATATTTATCCATCATGGTTTTTAAATAATTAACACTTCCGATTACTCCAAATTTACCTTCAGCTCCGGAAACAATTCCAACCAAATAACCATTTTTATCTATTACCGGGGATCCGCTTCTCCCGGCGGGATGAATATCAGTAGAAAGTGTTTGAGTATAAAAATAATCCCCGAGATTCATATAGCATTTGAGTTTTGTCAATGCAGGCCGGCTGTTGTCTTCTTGCTTTGTGCCCCATCCAGCGGCATAGATTATTTCATTAGTTTTAACCGGAGTGTATCTTATTTTTAATGGATATAAATCCAAATCCTTTTTGTCAATTTCAAACAGGATCCAATCCCGTACTTTAAGGGTATTAAACTGTCCGATTATTTCCAGTGAATCGGTATTTATCAAACGTTTAATAACAATATCCTTTTCAGAGTCATTCCTTGGATAAAGTTTCCAGTAATTGAAATCCTTTCCCAGGTCAATAGACTTTAGCCCTACCGGATATTGAAAAACCATAAAGATATGCTTGCAGGAAATGCCCAACGTGTCGTATCCGGTATCGATGAGAAAAGAATTAGCCAAATTTTTGTAAGTGGTGTCTTTAAAACTTATTTCATTGGTTAGAGCAAAGTCCGGCCATTCAGAGACGGGTTTCTCAATCCATGGTTCTTTTACTAATGGTGTAGCATTTTTGCATCCGAAAGCCAATAACAAGAGTCCGGTAGCAATAATTCTGATTCCTCTTTTCATTTTTTTTATTTTTTCTTTCTTTCTTTCTGTCTGTCTGTCTGTCTGTCTGTCTGTCTTTCTGTCTGCGTGTTGCTGACTGCTTTGTTAATTCAGGGAAAAAGGTTTCCCGGGTCTAGGGGGCTTTATCTATGGGAAATGTCGGGACTTATTCCTGAAAGGCCTGCATGATCAATGCGGCTTTTTCTGTTAAATCCAATTGATTCAGTCTGTGTACCAGAAATTGTAACCCGTGAATGTCTGTGTCGTATAGGTCGGGCTGGTCTTTAATTTCTTGTATTTTGAGTGCCATTTCTTCCGGGCTGCAGGTCACGGCCATTTTGGTCAATTCAACACTGGCTGTCAATTTTGGGATTTCCAGCAGGTTTTGATGCATGATCCGGGCATAAGCGGGGTAAATAGTGCTTTGGTAAGACAAGTAGGCCAGGTAGTCGTTCATAAGGTATATGATCAGGCGGTCGTTGTCCAGGTTCCAGATGGAATTGGACAGGTAACCGGGCAATTCCCCGCCTCTTTGAATAATGGTTACTGGGGCATCGGCAATGCTCCATCCATATCCGAAACTTACCCCGTATTCATTTTCTCCGTAAAGATTGTGGGCCAAAATGTGTTTTTGAATGGCTTTTTCAAATGATTCACCGGTAATCAATTTCCCGGCATCCAGTGCCCGGTAAAAACGGTACAAATCTGTCACCGTGGAATAGACGTTGCCATCGCCACAAAAACCGCTTACGGCATAGCCCCCGGAAAACTCGGGTATCTTTATGGCTTCTTCATATTGTCCGGTGAAGGGGTAGAACAGGTATCCCTTAGCCACGTTGTCTGCCTGTTTGATCTCTTCCATGTCATAGATAGAGGTCCTTTCCATTTTTGCCGAGGTGAATATGTATTTGTGCAGGTATTCTTTGAAATTCTGGCCCGATGCCTGTTCCACGATTTGTGCCAGGACATTGTATCCCAGGTTGTTGTAGGCGCTGCTTTGGCCGGGTGTGAAACGCATGGCAGGCTTTTGGGTATATAGTGCTTCCAGAAGGTCTTTGTTCTTGGCGATTTTTGAACGGTCCCAACCGCAATTTTGCAAAAGTTGGCTGTCTTCGGGCAGCCCCGCGGCATGGATCAAAAGGTGGTGGATAGTGACGTCGGGGTAGGGGAATCCGGGTAGGTGTTTTTCAACAGGGTCCCCGATTTCCAGCAGTCCCTTTTCTTCCAGTTGCTGGATGGCAATGGCCGTAAAGATCTTGCTTACCGATCCGATATTGAATAAGGTGTTTTCGTTCAGGAGAATTTGTTTTTCCCTGTCGGCATAACCCAGGCAGTTTTGGTAAATGATCTGTCCGTTTTGGGCTATCAGTACGTTGCCGTTGAATTGTCCTCGTTCGTGCATGGTGGTGAACAGGCTGTCCAGCAATTGCGCTTTTTCACGGTTGGGGTTGTTGTTGCAGCCTGTGACCAGGACGAAGCAAAAAACAATTTTCAGGATTGGTATCTTTAATCCTGAAAAAGTTGTAGACTTAATCATAAAAGGCAAGTTTTGGGTTTTCTGGGTTCTTTCAGGGGGGCTAAGTTATATTGTCTCTTAAGTGCACTACCACCGGATCATGGAAGAGGTGCTGCAGGATTGCAAGGGGTTAGAGTTTCTTTGGGGCACTTTCACGTTTTCCTAGAAAGTACCAGAACACAATGACCATCGCGAGCGAGTAACCGGCAGTAGCAATGATATCTCTCCAACCAACTGTACCCTGATGGACTATCCGGCTTGTAATAGTAAACGAATAAAACAATAAGAATAAGCAAAGATGCTTTACGTTTTTTTGTACATCCATAATTGACAGTTTATTCGCAATAAAGGTAATAAAATTTATATTTGTGTAAAATTCTGTATACAAGAATGATATGAAAACAAGAATAATTGTGGTTAATGCGATTATTGTCATTGGTGTTTTCCTGATATCGTACTTCTGGTTATTCCATCATATATGGTGGGAAGCCCTGATATTTACACTTGTTATCTCCGGAGTCTCAATATGGACCAGCAATAAAGTAAAATTTTTACAATGAACCCCGGGCGTTTTCTTATCTATGCCAGCTTGTAGCTTATGGCATGAACTGAAAAGTCTTAAGAAAAAAAGTAGAATGCATTACTCAACCTTATCCTTCTTTTTTCTTTCCCTATAACGATCAAATAAGTAAAACACTAAGACCATAAGAAGCGAAACTATGGCCGCAGAAATCATATCACGCCAAGCAGGTCTATCGAATAAGAATAAACTCAGTGTTAGAAACACAGAATAAAAGATAAAAAATATCAGGTTATATCTAATTATTTTCATTACGTAATAGTTTAATTTTAACTGTTTTATAAAAAAGGATTGATGCCAGAGCTAAATAAACAGCAGCAATCAAACAACCGACCCAAAAAGGCGGATCAAACCCTTGAAGAATCAAAATAAGTCCAAGAACAATGGCTACAGAAGTAGGAATACTGATTGAAGTATAATACTTTATTCTACTTCCGCAATTTGGACATTCCCATGATGAAAAGGACGCTTCAGTTATTACATTATAGAATTTCTATTTGTGACCACAATTGGGGCAGATAAATGTTTTTGTTTTCATAGGCATCCGGTTTTATATGATTAATCAAGCCGATTATTATCCCAATTGTCGGATGATTCGCAATAAAGGTATAAAAATAAATTTTTAGTGTAAAATTCTGAATGAAATAAGGTTATGATGCCAGTCCATTTTCATAAATGGGCTCAAATGAGGATGGATTGGAAAAAAACTACAGTTTGTCCTCAAAAAGGGGCTTCTATGAGGACGGATTGGGAAAAAACTACAGTTTGTCCTCAAAAAGGGGCTCAAATGAGGATGGATTGGAAAAAAATTACAGTTTGTCCTCAAAAAGGGGCTTATATGAGGAGGGATTGGAAAAAAACTACAGTTCATCCTCAAAAAAGGGCTTCTATGAGGACGGACTGGAAAAAAACTACAGTTCATCCTCAAAAAGGGGCTTCTATGAGGACGGACTGGATAAAAACTACAGTTTGTCCTCAAAAAGGGGCTTCTATGAGGACGGACTGGATAAAAACTACAGTTTGTCCTCAAAAACGGGCTTATATGAGGATGGATTGGAAAAAAATTACAGTTTGTCTTCAAAAAGGACCTTATATGAGGATGGAATAGGGGGGAGAAGGTAAATGGAGGGTTGCGCCCGGAGGGATTTCGTCGCTGCGCTCCGACATCCCGGCCCCCTGCGGGGGGCCATCTTACAAGAAGCCTGCGCAGCATGCTGCTGCGCTTCCTTTTCCGCACCCGAACGGGCTTGAGCAAGCTCCATCCCGCCGGGTACGCAAAAGCCCTGCAAATTTTCATTCGCAGGGCTTCTTGTGATCCGGTTGGGATTACAAACAGGTGTTATATATCAGACTTTTATAAAAGAGGGGACTGGAAAAAGGGACTGAAATGAAGTGTTTTGTGCATTTGTATCTTTATCTCCACATTCATTAACTAGAGGTACAATAAATAACATTACATGTTTTTAATTTCAAAAATGGCATCTTCTTTTATTATAGATGCAATATTTAGAGTAGGCAGAATAAAAATTGAAAATGGTGTCGCTTCTGTTTTAGCAAATAAGACACCTCTTGTTGTACCAATGGTTATCACTGCTAAATGAGCCAAAAAACCTTTAGGTATAACCAACTTGTTTTCCTGAACAAATGTTGCCCAAGAATTTTCTTCAATTTGAAAATGACAGCTTACTTGAATTTTCAGAAAAACCTTCTTGATTTGCATAAATTCAAATCCAAGAAACACTCCAATTTTGTGGTTTTTTTGGTCTAGTTTAAACTGTAATTTAGTCCCTAAATCTGTTTTTTTATTTGGAGTATAGTTCTCCTCAATAATGGCAAATTGCTCTGTTTTTATGCCTTGAAGAGCAAACCTAATATGTGTGTTATCTTTTTTCATAATTAGTTGAATACTTCAACACATTCTTGTGAATAAATGCAATTTTTTGCTTCCATTGTTTTAGTTGCTTCGTAGTCATTGCAACTCTGAATTGGAGGTGCTACCAATATTTCAACCTGTTTTTTAACAGTGATAACAAATTGGTCCATTTCTGGTATTGTGTTTTCATAGTAGGTTGCCAACACTGGAATATCTAAAATAGTTTGCAACTTAATTTGGGTTTCAATTGTTAAGTTCTCTTTACCACTAACAATTTTTGTAATCTGTTGAGGAGAAACCCCCATTATATATGCAAGGTATTTTTGCGACCATCCTAAATGGTCTAATTTCATTAGCACCTTTATGGCAATTTGCTGTGATTCACGCAACATTGCACGATTATTTATTCGCTGTTTTACCTCTTTGATCGTATTAGGGTCTTCGCCTGAGACGAGTTGAAGAAATTTTTCTTTGTTTGTCATAGTTGTTCATTTAAAAATTCAAAAAATGAATCGGCATCAAATACGTTATTGCCTTTCAGAAAATCACGACATCTTTCAATTTTTAGCATTTCTATTTGTGTATGCGGTCGGTCTTTATTTTTATAGTGAAATTTTATAGTTCCACCTGTAATAACAAAACAGTTTTTGTCGATTCTAATCGCATATAATCTCAAATAGTTTTTTCTACCTTTCTGTCTAGATAGTTCGATAATGTGTAATTCATGGTCGTTTAAAGGTTTGAAAAATTCTTCCAAACATCTTTCGGGATTTGTGGTTATTTCGTTTATGGCATCATCAATTTCATTTGCATTATCAAGAAGTTGATTGACCAAGGTAGAAATTGATACCTTTTGAGGTGTATCAGCTCTGTTTTGCTTGACAAACTGGTATAAATATGCAGTATCAGTCCATAATGCTAATAATCTATGCAACTCATTATGAGTCTCATGGTCGTAATGAAACGCAAATAACTGGTCTGCAAATATAGAAATTATATTCATTAAATCAACTTATAGGTTTATTATTGTATCATGTAATCTTTCTTAATCTTATACTTCCAATTAATTTGAATATTGAAAATTGTAGCACCTGATGTTCTTTGTATCACATAAATATTCTTCCTCACTTTCTCTGCAAACTTTCACATTCGGGGCTTACAGATCGCCCAGAGTGCTATTAATTGTAAGCAGCCCTTTTTGGTTTTTATTTTTCTAATCTTGGTAATTCTCCTTTATAGACAGTTGAAGCTCTTTTTCTAATTTTCAATAAATCCTTCGTTGTTATTGTATGAATATGTACTTTCTTTTTGTAGCACTTCCCATTGCTCAAGTCCAGTTTAATATTGTTGTCCAATTGATGAGCATGAGGATTTGAAGGGAATGGATCAGGATCATATTTATTTATTATCCAAATAAGGCCTTTTGCCTTAAACATGGCTTTATATTGAACAAGGATACTTTTTGGAAAAATATCTTTGTCAATTTCAATTCCATTAATAATGATGTCGAAGTCAAAATCATTTAATAGTTTTTTTGCATCATCCAGATCAAGATTAATGTCCCATAAATTACCAGGCCATTCCAAATTATGTTTTTCCTCAAGTAATATAAAAAGCGCATAAAATATATGTCTTTTCTCGATGTTTTTGGAGTACATTTTTGAATAATGGATAGAGAGTATTTCTTTTATTCTATCCAATTCTTCTATCATCGAATCTGCTTTTTCCATTTCATTTTGATTCTTTTCCAAATCAAGATTTTGTTTAAGGAGTAAGTATTATTAGGGTTTCTCACAACTTGGATATAGCTTTTCTTATTCCTTTTCCCTCCTCACCACCTCCACATAATTGTACAAACAGAAAATAAAGCAGCTCTCAAAGATATCCGGATAACGTTTCAGGCTTTTCCGGAGCTTGTTTTTTCTGATCCACTCGTAGGTCAGGTCGAATATTTCTTCTTTGAACTGAAAAAGGGTGGTGGTGTCAAAATCGGATCTGTGATTCTCGATCAGTTCAAACAGAAGATCGATCATTTCCTGTCCGATTCTTTCTGAGTTTTCTTTATTGTCAAGGGAGAATAGGGTAATCGTCTCGTTGGACTGTTTAATCAGCTCCTGGTTGCTTTCAGGAGAAGAATTCAATAGATCTGTTGCAACAGAAGCTACTGCTTCATAATTACGCTCTTTGAAATAATCAATAGTTTTAAATAGTGGGATGAAAAGCATTAAATTTTTAGAATTTCGTTAAGTATCGTTTTAAATTCATTTTCATTATCATAGTTGTAAAATGGGACTGCTGTAATAAGAAATTCATCTGTGTTAATTGTAATTGTTTTTTCTTCCGATCGAATTTCATTTAAAAAGTCCTCTTTCCATTTATCATTAGCTATCAGGAATTGGGCTTTCGGTTCAATGAATACTTGGTAATAGAGTTTATCTCTGTCGTTTTGTTTACAGAACAGTAAAAAGTCGGGTTCAAATGCTCTTCCGACTTTGTCAAAGATTTTAAGTTCCCGTTCGTTTCTGATTAAATAAATGTCGTTGTATTTTAGGCTAATATCTTCTATAAGCCTGGCAAATAAAGCTACAAATTTCTTTTCTTCTGATGTTCCATAGTTAGCGTTATAAACATACCAGGGAACATCTGCAACAAGTTCTTCTTGGCCTTTTGCTCGTTCATCATCCTTCTCAACACGGATATCTTTATCATGGAATACCTCATATATTCTTTTAGAAATAAAGTCTGAACCCTCATATTCCACAATATTTGCTTTGATTTCCTCTTCAATTTCCTTAAGGAGTCCACTTATCGCTTGTAGATAGTCATAATGTGTAATTTCCTTAAGCCTTTTACTTGTTGCTTTAAATGTTATATTAATGTTTGCTAATAAGTCCTGACTATCAATGAAATTTGAAAGAGTGCCAAGAGAAGGAATATAACGAGATACATTTTCAAAATAGTAAAAGGGATTTTGACTTAACGCATAACGGATAATGTGTTTTGGAATAGAAGATACTTTTATTTCTTTTGAAATTGTTGTTGACTCACTAACTGTTGCTTCTGTTTCATCAACAAATACACTTGTCATGATTCCTGCTCCTGAAGATAGGGTATGGCGATAATTAGTTTTATTTACACCTAAATCAGAAAATGTTCTAACGTTGTCATAAGATTTTGGGATCTTTTTGTTAAAGAAAACATGACCGTCTTTATAGAATGCCGTTTCTTTAAACGTTGGTTTTAATTCCAACTTCTTGGTTACCATATTTGCTTCATCATCGTAAATACCAGTTTCTTTAAGAGCGATCTTCAGTTCAGCTATGTATCTGCTATCTTCTTTTGTATGATAATAAAGTTCTTCGAGGACTTTTAAGTCATTAGAGATATCATTATCAAACTTTCTTGTAAATTGATCCTGCCCTGGTTCGATAATAAACGGGAAGTATCTTGCTCCTCGTCCTATGAGCTGTGCTTCGGACATGGTTGTTTTTCCGGGACGATTTTCTCGGCCATCTCTACCTTCATACAGACGAACAATATCAAACAGGTTTAAGACATCCCAGCCCTCATTTAATTTTTGAACAGCAAATATTGCTCTTATTGGATTATTCTCATCTTCTAATGTGTTGAGAAGAATCTGGTTTTTTTCAGCTTCTGAATCATTGTTGGCGCTCAGGCAATTTTCGTAACGAAAAGTAGACTGTATTCGGGTGACAATTTCATCGTCTGAAATACCTTTTGTTTCAAAGAATGAAAATGCTTTTTGAACGATTGGAATGGTGGATGTTTTTCTGATTTTCTGAACCATATCCACCGAAAAATCGTCAATGAGTTTATGAAAGTTCTCTTTGTTATTCTCCGATTCAATGATAGTCCTTTTCGCCTTAAAGAGAATTACGGGCTTCAGATTGATGTTATGTGAAGTTGCTAATTCCTGGCGATACAGGTTAAGAATTAGCGATTGTATGATACGATCACGTTCATCATATAATGACCGGATAAGGTTTATTTCTTTTGAATACTTGTCTTTTCTGAATTGTACCAAATCGTATTTATAGATGACCTTATTTTGGTATTTCCTCAGTATCTCAATGTTCTCATAATCTAAAGTGGCGGTAAATTCTAAAAGTAAGTTTTTGTGGTTTTGTTGATGAATCTTTAATACAGTACCCTCCCAGCTTTCGAATAAGTTCCCGTTGTTTCTGGTTGATGAGCTTAAATGATGGGCTTCATCAGCTATCAGAACCATTTCTCTATCCTTTAGATCCTCATATGTAACACCATTTTCTTTAGTGTTGTTTAGGTCAATGTGCAATTGTTGAATTGTAGTAAACTTAATGTTGATGTTATGATTATCAGCTTCTTCAAAGTTTTCTACTTCTTTTACATAAACATCAGTCCCGTTAATTTGGATTTTACTATTAAACAAATATTTAGAGGCATGTTGATTCAGGAAATTGTCTTTTGTTTTCTGAATAATATTATTGCTGTTTACAAAAAACAAAAAGTTCCGATATCCTTTTTCGAAGAGGTATAATATCAGACCTGCCATAATTAGGGTTTTACCACTTCCGGTTGCCATATTATAAAGCAAATGCAGTGGATCTCCAGGTTTGCCCTGAAATTCTTCTGAATGGCAAATGATAAAACGCTGAAAGGCCTCAATTTGATAAGGTCGTATGCTGAAATTAGGCTTAAGATTATCGGTGATACAATTTGGTACTACAATTTGTGACAGTGTTCTTTTACCAAATTCGCTCAATAAAATGTCATATAAGAAAGCCATTGACTAATCGTTTATTTGGTAAAAATCTTTGGTTACTTTCTTTTCTTCTTCGCTACAAGCAAAGTCAGTGTCATTTAGCGAAGATAGATTAACATATAGTTGGTTTTTATCCAATATTTCACAAAGGTGTTGCTTCTGTTCTTTAAGGCTAAAGGCCTTAAATTCTTCTATGTGTTCATCCTGTTTTTTAATATCTAAATTATAGTTAAGGAAGCTTTTGGCCTTCATTTGCTCCCAAATATACAAGAGAGCTTCGGTATCTTGGGCTTCTTCAATCTGCTCAATAAATGTTTGATTATATTTTTTTAGTTCGAGATATATAAATGAGCTACCACCATGCCAATTAACTGATTTTGAAATACCACCTTGTTCTCCCTCAATTACTTTTTTTAGCCTTTCAACGGCAACGGTTTCTATGTAGTCCATTTGTTCTACACCAATATATTGACGGTTCATTTTGTGGGCAGTTGATGCTGTCGTACCGCTTCCTAAATGATAGTCTAAAACAATATCTCCTTCTACAGTAACAGCCTTAATCAAAAAGCCAATCAAAGATTCTGGTTTGGGATAAGAGTTGAAATTAAGATTTAGAGAGTCAATGTGCTTCTTTGAATCTTCATTTGTTTCTACACCTATGGCTTTGGAAAGATAAATTTCATCAATTAATTTATCAGGTGCCATATTTGAAGCAATTTCCCTTTGATACCTAATAGAAAACTTATTTGATTTGACTAAGAAATATGTTCCATTGCTAACTTCGCTATCCAAAAAAGATTGTTGCCATTTGAATCGACCTTTCAATCTAATTGTGTTCTCATTCTTTCCCTTATTAACGACCAAATCATCAAGTAGCTCAACCTTATCATAACTACCTTTGGGATAATTACCATCAGGGATTCTAAACTGTATAATTTCTGGTTTGAATTCTAAAACAGTGATTGGATTA
>Ga0334886_1000287_pt1:0-67500 | contig 83156 bp, 75 predicted proteins | sample GraSluR1_MG_9_FD_207232 | JGI IMG/M metagenome (GOLD analysis project Ga0334886, IMG submission 207232) | Sludge microbial communities from methane-producing bioreactor in Wageningen University, Netherlands - Granular Sludge_27_06-R1 | ecosystem: Engineered > Bioreactor > Anaerobic >...
CACCACCATTCTACGGCGGCGCTGTCGAGGGTTATGTCTATAACTGCAATACCTATGAAACAATCGGCGGCGCGACTGTTCATGCCGGCGGTGTTACTACGGTTAGCGATCCTTCGGGATACTTCTTTGTCGATAATGTTCCTTACGGACAGATCGATTTAGTCGCCCTACTTAGCGGCTATTTCCCCGGCTATGTCTATGATGTTCAGGTCTTTATCGATCATACCACTATGGTTCTTATCTGCATGGAACCGCTTAACATCGACGAAATTGAAGGTCATCTTGCCTATGGCGAGGATGATTCCGTTTACTTCGAGATCTGCAACCCGACCGACGACACCATTTGGTTCAGCTTCGCGTTGTTGCCCTACGAGCTTGAAGATTATCTCGTGAGCAAAGACGGCGGTCATGGTGGCGCAAGCTATATTCCGTCCGATCCTAACGCTCTGTCATGTAGGCCGAGTGGTTCTATCAAGGACCCGGTTATACCGACAAGGGCTTTGGGCGATATGTGGATGTCCTACAATGTTGACGACTACCACGATATGGCATGGGGTCTCGGCCTCGCCCCGACGCAGTTCTGGGTAAGCGATCCTCTGGTTTACAGATACAACCATGTCTATGACCGTCCGATGGGCAACCATCTCGGTTACTACGATGTGACCGGTATCGGCGGATCCGTTTGGATGGCGGATTTGTGTTACGACCCAAATAGAAACTACTTCTGGCAGGTCTCTGTCGGTGGCACAGAACTAATCTACGCCTTTGACGCCAACACTGGTGCTCTCGTAGATTCTCTTCTTGACCCTGCGAATGCTTGGTCTTATACCTCTCAGCGCGGTATCGCCTACGACGCCGTTCGCGATGTGTTCTATATGGGTAGCTGGAATACAGGAGTTATCGTTGAGGTTACCGGACCCTCTTGGGTTTATCCGGGAATCGCCCTTAGCTCTGTCCCCGCCCCGGGTTGTGCCGGAGTGGGTTGGCATCCGCATCGCCAGACCATATTCTATGCCCTGAACAGTGAACTGTTACATGTTGTCTATGAAATCGATCCGGTTACAGGCGCTGTTCTCAACACAATACCGACACCGGCTCCCGGAACTTACGCTCTTGCCGGTCTCGAAGTCGATGAATGGGGTCAAGTTTGGGTCGTTGATATGAACACCAACGAGGTTTATGTTCTCGAAGGTCCCGCGGCTGGCATGTATGTCGAACCGGACACCTTCATCCTTCCCGGCGAGTGCGTTACTTTCGCACTTATCAATGATGCTTGGACTACCCCGGTTGGCGACTACTGCTTCGACATCACCTATAGATACACCGATGGCACCTATGGCCTCTTCGGAACGATTCCGACCTGTGTTCAGGTTCAGCCGAGAGCCTACAAAGGCTGGGAGCTTATCACAGTTCCTATCAACGCTACCCCGAACAACCCCGCGATTCAGTTCGCCGACGACATCGTTCCCTTCGTGGTCAATCCGACCTCGTCGAATCTCTATGGTTACAATCAGGATGCCGGTATTCTCGAGCTTCCCGCCGGGTTCGTCCGCGGCAAGGGATACTACCTGAAGACCTGGCTTGATTTCACCTATTGGGATGTCTATGGCACGGAATATCCTGCCGGCGATTTCACCTATACTATGTATTATCCCGCGGCCAGCCCGAATTGGGGATGGTGGCTCGTAGGTAACCCCTACAACAGGCGCGTCGATTGGGATCAGGTCTATGCATACAACGATTTCACCTATCTCGACGCCGAGTATTGGCACTGGAGTCAGCGTAACGGCTGGACCTGGTATAGCCCGATTGCCGGCGGCGGCGGTGAAGATCAATACATCGACCCGTGGCGCGGATACTTCGTTTATGTCCGCTCCGGAAACCCGGCGCACTGGGTGAACCTGACCTACCCGCAGTCCGGCACCATGGAGACCTTCCTTGCGAAGACCTCCGGTGTCGCAAAAGGCTCGAGAGTTACCACAGCCAATCCGGCCGAGTTCGCTCTCAGAATTTCTGCGAAAGCAGTTTCCGGCTCCGATATTAGAGTTGATAAATACAACTATATCGGTGTCGATAATGACGCGACCGACGGATTCGATCTTCTCGATGTCCGCAAACCGCAGGTCAGCATGCCCGGCAATTATATCGATGCTCACTTCGCCGAAGAGGGTCTCCGTTTGGCCAAATCAGCCAAGCAGAATTTCCACAGCGATGCGAAGAGCTGGACATACAGAGTTCAGGGCATCCCGGCTGGAATGACCGTAACTCTCGATTGGCCGATCAACCGTGTTCCGACCGCCAGCGATGCTTCAATCGGTGTCGAGAACATGGACTCACGCTGGTCGTTAACCCTCGTGGACAACGCTACCGGCACGACCATCGATATGCGTTCGGTTCACTCCTATGTTTTCACATCGACAACCTCGCCGAGAACCTTCACAATTATCCTCAGCGACGATGCGCTTAACGTTCCTAACCAGGAACTTCCGCAGGTTTATGCCCTCGGCGCGAATGTTCCTAACCCGTTCAATGCGACGACCGCTATCGAGGTTGCGCTACCGAAGGGTGGAGTCGTTAAGGTCGAGGTCTTCGACATGCTCGGCAAGAAAGTTAATACTCTGGTCGATGGCGAGATGAATGCCGGATACCATCGCATCGTTTGGAACGGTGTCGATAATTCCGGACGTGAAGTCGCAAGCGGTATCTATCTCTATCGCGTTACTGCGGGCGATTTCAGTGACACTAAAAAGATGACGTTGATTAAATAACAAACAAGGAGGCCCAGATGAAGAAATTATTGGCTCTTCTACCTGTTCTTGCGGCGACACCGATTTTCGCTCAGGGACCGCCGGCAGAAAGTGTTCCGGTCGGACTCATAGCGATCCCCGTTATCGCGGTAGGCGCAGTCGGATACGGAATCTACAGGATAGCTAAGAAGAAGTAAGCGATCCGTAGATAAATACAAAGGCCGGAGTTTGCGAACTCCGGCCTTTTTTTTGTTTATTATTGCTGATGAAAGACTCGGCTTTGCGGTTGCCTTGTCTTAACAATGTCCCGAACGATCGAGTTCGGTTATTTCATGTATATTGTCTTAATTGCGATTGATTCGGCATTATTCGAAGCGCGTATTAGATAGACGCCGGAGGGTAGGGTCTTGTTCGGCGTCCAAATGAATTCATTCTTTCTGATTGAAGCGGCGATTCGCTGTTTGCCGAGCGATAGATTCGAGCTATTATCGCAAGAAAAAGACTCAATGGATTCCTCTTTCCCCGCAACGACATCAATTAACTTCCCCGACACATCATAAATCTCCACACGAGCAGTAGTAAGATTCGCAAAGCCGTTGACGACTATTTTTACAGACGAATTGAACGGATTCGGGTATGTGTAGATTGCGAAGTCGCGCGGTTGAAAGGAGTTCTCGGCGATATTTGAGACATCGACTATCGTGAAGGGGGAGCTGTTTATACCGAAAACTCTTCGCAGACCAAACTCTGAAATTCGCACATAGCAGTCATGTGAAGTTGTGTCCAAATTTGGAATACTCCAAATATAGAGTCCGGAATTAGCGGTGGAATCCTCTATCGAGAACCATGGACCTTCAGCGCCGTATAGTGAGTATTCTATTGTAACTGCGGGGATGTCGGGTGTGCCGTCGCGTGTCCACATGAGCACGAGATTGGACTCATCATTGATAACTTCGCCGCCGGAAGGCATGTTCAATATTATTGATGGCGGAGCGGTTCGATAATATCGCAGATTATAGAGATATGGAACTGTTGGAGAATTCTGAGAAACCCGTAAATAATAGGTTCCGGTCGATTCAGGGAAGAAAATAAGGCTGAAATTCTCACCGGCGCCGCTTGAGTTGTCGCTCATTATCGGATCTTCGACGCAATTGGAGAAAAGCTCGCCATAGCTGTCGGTAAGCCCCGATGTTCCAATAATATAGGTATAATCGGTCGTTGCGTCGAAACGGAACCAATCCTCGTCGCCAGAAGTAAGCTCGTCGTTGTGAATTCGTGCGACGTCTGAAATGGTTATTTCGATGGCGTCCACGCAGTTATTCGGCGCGTCAGGCCTTCGAGGCGGCTCTATATTCACAACCGCCCATCTAACGATGTCAAAGGGTGCTGGAATCCCCGATGGAAGATGATACCATCCGTCGGAAACGCCTCCCCAGCCGTAATTCAAGTGGTATTCGCCGGTCTCCATCCAGCCGTCGCAGACAATGGCGTGGCCGCTTGTATCCGGCGGATCGTAGTAGAAAATGCCCAACTGTGCGGGTCGTGCGGTCATCATGTTTGCGTGAAGGGTGTCATAAAAATCCGGCCATTCCGGCGGATCGACTTTTTCGGCGCGCAGATAGCCCCATTTATCTGTATATGAAGAATCGTGGAACCATGCGATTGTTCCGGTCGAGCCGTAGATTGAATAAATCGATACACCGCAAGCCCAGCTAATGCCGGCCTTATTCGCGGCATCGGGATGATCGCCGACACCATTGTAATCGATAGTATCCATCGAAGCGGTGGTGGCGTCTATCCATATAGGCGGCGTTGTGCTATCCGATTCGTAGCTGTCCGACGCCGTGAAATGCACACTGGAAGGGAATTCCCAATAGTTCACAATCTGTGCCATCGACGTAGCGGTGCATCCGGTAACGCATCTATCGCCGGTCTCGGGATCGATAGGACATAAATTATTGTAAGGCGTCCCTTGGTTCCATCGCGTATCAACCAGCGGTCCAACAATTGTTGTTGTCGAGAGAGAGTGAATCAGCTCTATATCCTTATCGATATAATTTTGCCAAAGAGTATTATTCTCGTCGATTATCATCTGTGCTGTAAATGGCATCGCATCGCGTCTCAAGCGCATATCCTGCACAAGCATTCTCTTGGCAACATTATTTTCCGAATTCGAGAAATCGAAATCATTGATATATGAAAAGGCGATTATCGGCCTAATATCGCTGTCTGTAGAAATCGCAATAAAACCTTTCGGGTTAAGTTCAGCGATATAAGCGATCGCAACATCGCCATCGATAACCGGTGTGATGCGTTTGACAAATGTATTTCGCGTCGCGAGTTGATCATTCATCGAGTGCCCCTCGATTTGTGTTTCGGCGGCATTTCTCGCATTCATTTCGTCGATAGGTGCCGCAAAGATCACTACGGCGAGAATCGCTATTCCAAGCATTTTCCTTATCATTCCAAACTCCTTTGAATAAAGATCGTGCAAATAATATAGGTATGGATTTGGAATTTTCCAATGCGCAAAAATGGGGGCGTCTCCGCCATACGCTCATCGGTTAGGAATTTATGGTTTCTCGCGGAAATTTGTTTTCCGATGAGCGTATGGCGTGGGATAGATCGGCTCTTGATGTGCGGAAAAGTATTCTTCGTGGCAAGCTTTTATATTATATACGGGCTTCGCTTATAGACGATGCGAGAGCCGATCTATCCTGCCGATGCGGCGCTCAGGCACAACCAGGAATTCGATATTGCCCCTAAATCTTACGCGCGACAGAAATACTCTTAATACCAACGCGCCGCATCGGCAAGACGCCCCCATTGGTGTATGGCCGAAAATATCTATGTTTGCGAGTTAAGCCATGCGATGGCAAATTCGATACGCTTAAGAACGCGATCTCTGCCAATAAGATCGAGCATCTCGAAAAGGCTTGGCCCGCCGGTCATCCCGCTGACCGCTAACCTAACGGGGTGAATAATTTTACCTGCTCCGCAACCGAGCTTTTCCGCGGAATCGCGAATTGCGGTCTCAATTCCGTCATGAGTCCATTCGCAATCAGTTAGAGAATTTTTCGCGGTGTTAAGCCTTTCGATAATATCGTCGCCCTTAAAACTTTTTTTGACATCGTCAGGATTAAAAATCGACGGCTCTTCGAAGAAAAACCCTCCACCTATGCGCATCTCCGGAAGCTTTTTCAGGCGTTCTTGCATAAGCTCGACCGTAGAGCGGACATAATCTTTGCCCCATGGACGAAAATCCGTGTCGATCCAACCCCATACGACCATTAGCGGAGCCAGCTTTTCAGAGAGTTCATCGACCGACATCCGGCGGATATACTCGCCGTTCATCCAGTCAAGTTTCTCGATATCGAAAACTCCGGGTGATGCATTGATTCTATCGAGCGAAAAGCGCTCTATCAGCTTTTCGTGGGAAAAAATTTCCTCGTCGTCGCCGGGATTCCAACCGATTAGGGCGAGGAAATTTACTAAAGCCTCCGGCAGATACCCCATCTCGCGGTATTCGAGAACATTCGCCGCGCCATGACGTTTGGAAAGCTTCTTTTTGTCAGGGCCGAGGATCACCGGCACATGAACAAATGCGGGAGGGTCAATTTTCAGGGCGTCATATAGAAGTTTATGCTTGGGCGCAGAGGAAATCCATTCTTCGCCGCGAAAAACATGCGAAATCGCCATGTGATGATCATCGATGACAGAAGCGAAATGGTAGGTCGGAAAACCGTCGCGTTTGAGGAGGACGAGGTCGTCAAGGTCGGCGTTTTGCACTGTGATATCACCGCGAAGCTCGTCTCGGAAGGTTGTTGTGCCGGATTTCGGTATTTTAAAACGAAGAACATGAACACCATCGCCAGGGGTGCCGGGAAGGTTCTTTTCGCGGCAATGGCTGTCATAACCGATACTATCCTTGCGTAAGGCCTGCTCCTCGCGGATTTGCTCGAGCCGTTCAGGTGAACAATCGCACCAATAGGCAAAACCTTTTTCGAGAAGGTAATCTGCATAACGATAATACAAATCGAGTCTTTGACTTTGAAAATATGGGCCATATTGCCCACCTATCGGCGCAGGGCCTTCATCAATATCGATCCCGAGCCATTCCAGCGCTTCGATTATATTCTCTACCGCGCCCTCGACGAACCTTGTGCGATCGGTATCTTCTATGCGAAGAATAAACTGACCGCCAAAATGTCGTGCGAGAAGCCAATCGAAAATCGCGGTGCGAATCACGCCCACATGGGGCATTCCGGTCGGTGATGGTGCAAATCTAACTCGTATAGCCATTTTAACCTCCTCGATTTGCGAAATATACCCATCGCCCCAGTTGATGTCAACGCTTTCCCTCGAGAATAACATATAAAACAGTGATTTTTGACAATGTCGCGATTTAACTTGAGAAATTCTCAAATTAGCATATTTTTATCGAACAATATGGAGGTTGTATGGCATTCGACAAATTAAAACGCGCCTTATCTAAAACGCGCGATCTTTTAAATACAAGGGTCGAGGACCTGTTTGTTCCAGGAAGAACCTTAGAGGCAGAGGACTTGGAGGATCTCGAGGAAGCTCTTATCGCCGCAGACATCGGAGTGGAGACCACAGAGAGCATAATCGAACACATGAAATCCGCCTCACGCGATAACAAACTCCCAGCGGGAGGTGTTATCGAACTTCTCGAAAATGAGTTAAAGGCGATGGTTGCCAAATATCAGGGCGCATCCGCTTGGAGACCTAACAAACAGCCGCATGTCTTAATGTTGGTTGGCGTTAACGGCACCGGCAAAACCACCGTGGCGGGAAAACTTGCAAAAAGAATTCTCTCCGAGGGCGGGAAACCTTTGCTTGCGGCATCCGACACCTTCCGTGCGGCGGCGAGCGATCAACTCGAAATATGGGCGCAACGCTCAGGAGTTGATATTGTGCGCTCTGCAAGCGGTGCGGATCCGGCCTCGGTTGCTTTCGATGCCGTAGATAAGGCGGTTTCAGCAGGATATACTTCTGTCATTATCGATACCGCAGGACGTCTTCACACCAAAGTCAATCTCATGGAGGAGCTGAAAAAGATTGCCCGAGTTTGCGATAAACGTCTTCCCGGCGCGCCGCACGATGTTTTCCTCGTTCTCGACGCTACCACCGGCAATAACGGCCTGAGTCAAGCGCGGCTTTTCGGCGAGGCAATAGGCCTTACCGGCATAGTTTTGACAAAGCTCGACAGCACTGCGAAGGGCGGTATTGCGCTCGCTATAATGCGCGAATTCGATGTTCCGGTGCGTATGGTGGGTGTCGGCGAGGGTATCGACGACCTTATCGATTTCGACAGCGCGAGCTATGCCGAAGGTCTTTTCGAGGAGTAAGTGTGAATCTATTATGGTTGGGGATTTTAGCGTCGGTGGTATCTTCGGGACTTTATCTTCTCCGAGCTGTCGGCTTAAAACGCTATATTAAGGCCTCTCCGCCCGAAGCCGCGATGGAATATGCGGATTTTTCAGTCAAACCGCATCCCTTTTATCCGAGGCTATGGCTTCTTACACTTTCGTTTGCATTTTGTGTTATGTCGGCAGGTTTCGCAATTTTCGAGGTGATAGCACCATCGGCAACAGCATTATGTTTCGGAATCGTCGCCTTTTTCGCCTACGATATCCTCGGCGCGTCGATAATGACAAAAATGACAATTCTACCAACAGGCATATTATTTGAAAATCTTAAGGGAACAACCCTCTTTTTTTTCGTTGAAAATAACCAAATCAAACAAATCGTCCCCACAAATTCGGGATTCTACATAGAACTTCACAAGCCCTTTCTCGGAAACCGTCTGCCATTCAAAACCTTGCGCACCGAAGAGATAACCGAAAAAATCACAGAAACCTCCGGTATCAAAATCGGCGAGTGACCCACACGGGGGGCGTCGCCCACGCCGCGCGATGAAAAATTTCTGATTTAAACGACAAATCTCTGCTCGCGCGGCGTGGCTAAGGCCGGTCGGCATAAAACTTTCTGAATATTCTGAGATTTTTCCTCCGACCGGCCTTAGGCGCGGCGGCTTTTTGACTCGAAACGAACATGCAAACTTCGGGAAAAAGCTGGGATTGAACGGGAATTTTCGGATTATCAGGCCGCCGCGCGCGACGCCCCCCTGACGCGGATTCTGCCGACAAGCATTGAGAGCATGATAAATGCCGCGCCGATAATCTCGTGGGAGGTCATTTTGTGACCGGCGAATCCCCATGCTATAACTGCGGCGAAAATAGGCTCGGCGATATAGATTAAAGAGGCGCGCGCCGAAGAAGTATGCTTTTGTGCGAATAACTGCATACCGAGCGCACCGACTGTGGCGATTGCTGAAAGATATATTATTCCGATAACATTATTTTGGTTGAAAAGAAAAACAGAATTGTGCTCAAAAAGCATTCCAATAAAACTTCCAAGGGCAATTATCGCGAATTGAAATATTGACAGCCACCGCCAATCGCCACGACTTGTATAAATCTGAATACCCACAATCTGAAAGGCGTATGCGCAGGCAGACAGAAAAGTTATTTTGTCGCCGGGATTAATTTCGGAGATAGACCACCCCGCACCGGAAATTGTCCAAAGTCCTATAACCGCAGGAATTAACGCGAGATAAACCTGAAATGGAATCTTGGCTTTCTCCCAAAACCGCGAAAGAAATGGCACCAGTAAAACGAATAACGATGTGATAAATCCACTTTTCGCGGGGGTAGTATGGACGAGCCCGATCGTCTGAAAAGCGAATCCGGCGAAAGCCGCGAGACCGATTATAAGCCCGCCGATTATTTCTTCACGGGAAGGTAACCTCTTGGGATATAATATAATAAGGGATAATGCTGTTGCGAGGACAAATCGTGAAGTCAAAAGTGCGAAGGGAGAATTCGCCGCGCCGCCGGACACCATAAGTTTGATAATTAGAAATGTCGAGCCCCAAACCGCTGTGGTCAGGACGAGAAGAGATTCGGCGAGGGGCTGGGAGACTTTTTTCATCGCATTTCGGCTTTCATAAAAGGGGAGAATAAAGCCTAAAAAGCCGAAATAGCAAATGAAATATCTTTGGTCAGCGAAAAAGACTATTTATTTGCAAGGCCACGCTCGTCGGACATCTCGCGGAGAATGCGAAGACGCGTTTTTAGCATCTCATTATCGAGCACGAGTTCCGCTAATCGTTTGTGTGATGAGCTTCGAGCGTCCTCGAAAAGATTGCGGTTGATTTCTCTCTCTGCACGCTCCAAACGCTCAAAAAGGCTTTCTACAAAGACCTGCCTCTGGAGCGTAGAAGTTTCTTCGGGTTCGGGGGAGATATCCCGGGTAGGTTTTTGTTCGATAGGTTCGACAGAAGACTTGGCAACCGAAGTGTCGATAACCTCTTCAGCAGAGCATGATTCCGGTTCGGCGGGCAAATCGATTGAATCGGCAGGTTCTACATCACACTCCACCACGTCGTCCGGCGAAATTTCAGGAGCATCCTCGGAAAAAACACTCCAATCGATAGGCTCTCGCTTTACCTCGACAGCCTCTTCGGAAAAATCCCAGATGTCAGCTGGTTCGGAAGAATCGTCAATCTCAGACTCGACGAAATCATGTAAATCTTCACCAGAAGATGCGTTGCGAAGCTTCCGCATGGCCAAAAGCGAATAAACAACTAAAACAACCAAAACGATATTTATTCCGATAAGTATCGCCAGCAAAACCCCCACCAGCTTGCTTTTTAGCTCGGGGAATTCGAAGGTTGCTCGATTCTTGGACGGAGTTTCATTTATATCGAGTGCAACAGGCGAGGTCTTCGCAGTATCGACAACAGATTCTTCTGTCTCCCTCTCCATAAGAAGCGGGATCAGCTCCTCCGAAACACGCCATTCACCGTCCTCGCCGCGAAGATAGGTTTTCGCCGCAAAATCGAAAACGCCATACCTCTGCCCGACAAATGCGAACCACATCTCGACACTGGAATTCGCCGTCATCGAGGGCAATTCGATAATTATCCGATTGTTTGCCGGGTCTTTGCGCGCGAATCGAGCATGCGAAATTCCGGTTTTGCCCTTCCAGTCTTCGTCGCGTAGGGGACGAACACCGTCGGGATAAACGACCTCGATACGAACATTTTCGAGAGGAATATCGAGCGAGTTCATCAATTCAAACTCATACCAGCGCACATCGGAGCGGAACATCTCGATCTCGTCATTCGTTTCGATGACGAAAAGCCCCTGCCCGGCGGCAAAAACCGCCAATAACAGCGCGAAATATTTATGCATTCCCGTTGGCATCGTCGAGTTTTCGTGCTTCCTGTGCGATAAGCTCTCGAAGCTCGGCGTTCTCGCGCTCGAATTTATCGATAAGCTCATTTAGTCCCGGCTCAGGAAGGTGTTCAATTGTCTGTTTTCTTTTCCGAAAAATTAGTCCAATTCCGCAACCGATTGCGAAAATTAAAATTCCGAGGGCGATCAAAAGAGGAATCGTAAGTCCATAGCTACGAAGAGTTTTCGTTTGAACCACCGGAATCTCGGCAATCTCGATAGAGTCCGGTATAACGATTTCCTGATTATTCTTCGTAACCCTTCGACGCAATCCCGAAACGTCCGTCCATTCAATCGAATAATCGAAATCAAAACTGCCGTAGATGTCCGCTTCAAAATAGGAAAAAAACTCGTTGTAGTCGCGTTTAAGGCCGGATCCAAGTTCAAAACGGATCAGCGAACGTTTTTCGTCCACAAAATGCCCCGGCCACGGTCCTTTAGTAAGTTGTCGCTGATATAGTTTGTCCCGATATGGAAAAACGCCGTCGGGATAGTAAATAATCCCCACGGCGTCTCGTAAACTGTCTGCAGTAAGGTTCGTATAACTCACGACGACTCTGAAAACGTCCCCCTTAATATGGTCCTCATTGGCGCCGTAAAGGGATTTTTCGATAGGCCATCGTTGAATCTCAGAACCGAATACCGGCCCGCATAAAAGCAGGCCGGTAATGGTTAGAAAAAGGATGGTTGTTGATGTTCTACTGAACACGAACCCTTTTCTGCTGAGCGACAACAGGTCTGGCGACGTTATCGATCGAGTAAACGTAATACCAAATCCAGTCGCCGCGCTGAATCGGCAGATTCTCCTTGGCGTTCATGCCGTAGGCTTCCCAAATGGTTATCGAAGCCGCCGCTCCGGCGTCCTGTCCGGGGATCATATGAGCGATAGCGCGCTTCCTGCCGTCCGGTTTCTCAAGATAGACCTCATACACAGGATCGGAACCGGTGTTCGTTAGCTGAACCTGCTGGTAGCCATCTTTCGTCGTGCCGAGATATTCGACCTGAAGGCCCGAAATTCCGATTTCATCGCCCGGCTTGAACTCGAGAGTGATTGATTCGTCGGAGATATGGTTCCAACGGTTACCGCAACGGAAGGTGTCGCACTCGACATAGCGAAGGCTAACGTCAACCGCTTTCTGCTGTGCAAGCCAGTAGCAGACATCGCCCCAGTTCTTGTTATATCCGCCGTTGGCGTTATGTGTGGACTGATGAGCCTTGAAAATCGAATAGCCAGTATGTGCGAAAGTGTTGCCGCTGGCCGTTACGAACTGTGTATAGTTGATAACGACAGGCTCGGCGGCGGGAATCGCCTTCTGATATTTGCATTCGTAAATAAGCCGGTTCATGTGGAATGCTGCCGGATCGGGTTCTGTCTGGGGATCGAGGAAGAGTGCATAGCAGTCGTTCCAATTCCTCGAGCTGTCCCATTGAATCGGGTCGCGGCGAAGGCGAAGATCGTAATTAACCGCATATTCGATGGGAATAATGCCGTTATCTGCCGGGTTGATGTAATAATCCGTTTCATCGACGACAGCGATCTTCCACTTGATGCGCTGATCCTGCTGAGTATTGAACACATATGGATCGGTCTGTTCCGGTCTCGCCTCCGTGATGTTCACGCGGAGATTGAAATCGGGGTGCACGGGCGGAATCGGCTTAACCCAGCGGATTGCATATTCCATCCCCGGGAAGGTGTAGTTCTGCGGATGAACGATTGTCACGAAAACCTTGCTGACACCCGATTCGAAACCGCGAACGAGAACCCATGACTGGTTCGGCGCGATTTCGATCTTGTCCACCGGCGCGCCCGATTTCGGGCCGAGAGCATCGACCGTCTGCGGAAGCTGAGGATAGACCGGCCCCTTGCCGAATTCGGTGATTATCTGATCGCGCGAGAGCTGAGCCGCAACTTCCGGAACGCCGGCGCCTTTGATAATATCGACGGAAACGGCTTTCTCTTTGCCATAACCGTAGCGCGCACCCTTCGGATCCATAAACGTCCAACGGACTTTCGCGCCCGACAGAGGAATTGTGTGATCCAGTGTTACAACCAGCAACATCTCGCGCTCGACCGGGAACTGCGCGATCCCAACATCGAGGGTATCGCAGAATACGGTCGTGTCGCACCAAACGAAGGAATCGCACTCGATGACAACATCGCCCTTATGGCCGACATGGGGTTCTTTCGGCGCTTTGGGCTTGTCAGAATCCTGCCGGAACACGAAGGAATCGGTGTAATGCCTTCTGTCGAAACTGACATGATAAACAGACTCTTTGCCCGGGCAGTGGATTTCGCGTTTGTTTATCGCCGAACCCCCGTGGATATAGCGTTTGCCGCAAAGATCGTAGCCGAGGTTAATGTCACATCCGGCGGGTTTGATTGTCTGGTTGTTATGCCCCGGAAGGACTCTCAATTTCTGAAGCTTGCCGCAAGTCTGCCAGTCGGGATACTCGTAGGCGGACACGAGGATTTTTCCGTAGTTGTAGAAATTGTAAGTATTGAACGGAATAATCCAGGGCCATTCGCCGATTTTTGCGAATCCTGCCGGCGCGGAAGGTGTGTCCTTCTGGGCGACAGTTTTTTCTTCTTTCCCTGTTTCTTTCTGTTCTTGTTGTTGTGCTTCCGACGCTTGTGGCGTTTCGGGTTTGGCTTGTTCCTGTTGTCCGACAGCGGTGCCGGGGTTTTGCCTTGCGGCGGCTGTCTGTCCCTGCGGGGTCATTTCGCATGAAATCACGAAAAGACTCACAAGGACAACGAGCAGGATAACAAAGCTAACCCACGAAAACATGGGTTTTCTCGATGTCATATCCCCTCCTGTCTGAGGTAGAAGTTAAAAAATTGTTTTGCGACCCAATGCAAATATTTCAGTGTAATATAAGGTTCAATTTTACAAAGTGTCAAGGAGATTTATTAACAAATATGTCGCGACAGATAAAACGAAATACGAAAGCATCTCTTTTAGTTCAATTCAATTTGAATCCTAAAATTATGTGTTCCGAAGGAGTCAGGTTTTTTTAACATTTGCAAAATCTCAATGCTTCGATATATTGATTGACTATGACTAAGCACGACGACATAATCGCGGAGATAATCTCAGCCGGCGAAAGGCTTTACAGGCAGGGTGTTATGCCGGGTGGCGCAGGGAATATATCTGCCCGACTCGGTAACGAAATTTTTATCACACCAGCCGGAGTCTGCAAAGGCAAATTGTGTGAAGAGGCGATAGTTCGTGTAGATATGTCCGGCAAAGTGATTTATGGCGGCATTCCGACTACGGAGCTACCCATGCATCTGCGTGTTTACGCCCTTCGCCCGGATATTCGTGCGGTTGTGCATGTTCACGGCGCTAATGCAGTGGCTCTAACTGTCGCGGGAAAGGCTTTCCGTGCGGATTTACTTCCAGAGGTCGGCTTGAAATTCGGAAGAGTCGTTGTAACCGATTTCGCGACGCCCTCGTCGATTGAATCTGCCGAGGTTATAACCCCGCATATCGCGAACGGCATCGATGCTGTTATCATCCCGAGGCACGGAATCGTCGCCCTCGCGGACAATCTTGAAAAAGCCGTGATGGTTGCCGAGGCGGTGGAATATTCCGCCAAAGTCCAACTAAAGGCGAGTTACGCCGGTGCAAATCTGTAAACGGAGAATTCTGAAATGAAAATAGCAATCTTGCAATATAATCCCGAATTCGGAGAGGTCGAAAAGAACCTAAAGCGAGTTGCAACGCTCACGGAAAATATCGAGGCCGATCTTTTCGTTCTACCGGAGCTTTTCGCCACAGGATATCTGTTCGAGACCGCCGACGAGCTTGCGCACTTCGCTGAACCTTTTAAGAAGGGAATCACCGGCAGTTTTATCCACGAGTTAGCTAAAAAACACAACGCCGCTTTTATCGCGGGATATCCGGAACTTGCGCCGGAGGGCTTTTTCAACTCGGCCATGTTCATTATGCCCGATGGCAAGGGGCACAATTACCGCAAAATCCACCTGTTCGACCGTGAAAAAACAATGTTTGTGCCAGGCGATAAACCTTTCGAGGCGATAGAATTCCGCGGCGCGAAGGTTGGAATTATGATTTGTTTCGACTGGATTTTCCCCGAAAGCTACCGCACCCTCGCTCTCAAAGGCGCTGACATTGTTTGCCATTGCACTAACCTCGTTCTACCCTTCTGCCAGAGGGCTTCCTACGCCCACGCTGTCTCGAACCGCATGTTTATAGTAGTCTCAAACCGAATCGGCACCGAAGAGCGCGCAGGGACACGTCTCGATTTCACCGGCCAAAGCGTCGCATATTCACCAATGGGCGAGGTCCTTTGCGAGTTCGCCCCGGACGAGGAATGTGTTCGGGTTTTCGAAATCGATCCGGCCCAAGCCCGCGCAAAATTCGTAACGCAAAGAAATCACGTCCTCGAAGACAGGAGGCCGGATTTATATGAAATTTAGAGAAACATTAGTGATTCTTATTTTTCTAATTGCCCTCACAGGCCTCGCGGAGGACACTCTCTTCTTTCCAGATACCTTGCCAAAACCACCGCTTAATCCAACACTTGATATAACACAAAAGTCAATAGATTATTCGGGTGTGAATATTGCATGGGCAGGCTCTTTTTACCCGCGAGTTATATTTTTTGAATCCGAAAGCTCCGAGCTTGACCCGTCATACAGGCGAATATTGCGCTATTTCGCCGATTGCCTTGTGCAAAATCCTGACGTTCATTGCGAAATACGAGGATATTATTCCCCATCTATAGACAATATAGATTCACCTGCGGTCGGACGCGAACTCGCCACAAAACGCGCGATGGCGGTGCGAGAAGTCCTTTTATTGCGCCATCCGCAGATGGGACTGAAAGTCTCCGCAACCCTCGACGGCTACGACTACGCACAGGCTTATTTTGATTCTGCGGGGCAATACGATTCGCGCGTAGAGCTTATTCCGACAGTTTCCGACTGGTCACCGCGAGTGGTAGTTTCCAGTGCAGAACTGCCCTATTGGCGGCGCGGATTCCGCAATATCGCGGAAAACGACGGCAAAAAGCTTGCGGAAATTCTAACACGTAACCCCGATTTGAACCTCCTTTTCGCCTCCGGCCTTCTCGATGTCCCCGCTGTTGAAGCTTATAACCGCATCGAAACAGTTGTCGCGAAATTCCGTAAAGAGATGAATTGGAAGGACGATTCGCGCCTCGTGGCCGTCCATGGCGGCAACGCGAAAAAGGGCGAGATGATAATCGACCTCCAGTTGGGCTTTTGCGGCCCACAACCCAACAATCGAGGCCTCCTATGGGTTCAACCGGAGGACTACCGCGCCCCGAAAATAAACATCGCCCTCGGTGCGGATATTCCCTCCGAAACACGCGCCTATCGCATTATTTCGCGCTTCGGCGGCCGTCAATTCCCAGTAGCCCGCGGCAATGGCGAATACCCGGGCAGGCTCGAAATCGACCCACTCGATACGAACTTCATACTTCTGCCCGGCGACATCGATTTTTCGATGATGTTATGGCGCAACTCGCTGAATGTCGAGCAATCCCCCTGGCGCACGCTTAAAATAAACAAATCCGCAGGATATTACGAGCTCGGAATCATTCCGATGATAAACTTTGCGATCGACAAAGTCGAACCCTTCGGCCACTGGGAAACCGCTATGGAACCGGTTGTGCGCCGAATAGATTTCTTATCGAAAGCGGGGGGCGAACTTCGGCTTTCTATTGTCGGTCATGCCGCAGATTTCGAACACGGCACCGACACGCTGGCAATCGCACGCGCGCAGTTTCTCTGGAAACGACTTTCAGACAGACTTATCGTTCTTTTCGGCGCGAAAGATTTAGAAGACCTCGGAAAGCGTTTCGCAAAAACGAATGTCACGGTCGAACTAAGCCAGGAACTTCATGCCTTCCGCTCCGGACGCTACGGCAATCTTCCCTGCAACACAGGCCCTCTCGCAGACCTCCCAAAAGAGCATCTCGGACCGTGGGTGCCTTTCGCAACTGTCAAACTGGAATATCGCGATGAATAAAACCGCTCTGGGTATAGATATCGGCGGCACGAACGTGAAATTCGGGCTGGTCGATTCCGAAGGCCAAATCCTCGCCTCAACAATGGAATTTACGCCGAACAGCCCGCCGTTGCCCTCTGTCGGCATAATCAGCGATTACGCCGTCGAGTTTCTCGAAGACAACTCCACCTCGCTCGACAACATTTGCGGCGTGGGAATAGGCTTTCCGGGAGCAATAGAGCATCCGGAGGGGATTGTCCGCGCCGCACCAAACCTTCGCGGCTGGGGCGGAACAAATCTCGGAATGCTCTTCGCGGAAAATCTTGGAGTGCCCTCCAAAATAGACAACGATGCTAATCTGGCGGCGTTGGCCGAATACCGTTGGGGCAAGTTTCAAGGCCAAAGCCCATTAGTTCTTATTACACTCGGAACCGGTGTTGGCGGCGGAATTATCATCGACGGCAAGATTCTCCACGGCGTTTGGGGCGGAGCCGCCGAAATAGGCCATATGACGGTCGATGTCAATGGCCGCGTTTGCAAATGTGGCAATAGAGGCTGTTTGGAGGCCTATGCTGGTTCTACAGGAATCTCCGCACGCGCATGGGAGCTTCTAAAAATCGACAAAGGCTCTTTGATTTGGGAGCTGATGGACGGCAGTTTCGATTCGTTAGATGCCCAAATGGTGGGCATTGCCGCGAAAGATGGCGACGAAACCGCTTTGGTTATCGCACGCGAGGTCGCGAAGATGCTCGGCGCGGGAATTGCGAACCTAATCAACCTATTTAATCCAGCTTGCCTGCTCTTGGCGGGCGGAATGACCGAATGGGGCGATGAACTTTTGCTGGAGCCGATTCGGCGCGAAGCCTCGCGAAGGGCTTTTAAAGCGCATTTTAAAAGTTGTCGGATAGATTTTGCGGAATGCGGCCAGTGGACGGGTGTTGTGGGCGCGGCGGCTCTTGTGCTGTAGCCTTAAGACTTTTTCGGCCTCCCGATAATCATTACATCATCGCCTAAATATAAGCGACGAATATTGTCTAATCGTAAAGCGTCCTTAACCTTGCCAATCCCGAGGTCGTTCACCGCGGAAACGCCTTCGCCAAGTATCTGCGGCGATATCACACAGTAAATTCTATCTACGAGCCCCTCTTTTAGCGCCGAAGTTATTATCCCACCGCCACCCTCAACCAAAATAGAGCCAATACCTCTTCTGGGAATTTCTTTCAGAAGTGTTGCCCAGAAAGGCTTATTGATGGGGATATCCAGCGTCTCGACAAGCGCGGAACCCCCGAAACGGCTCTGCTCCGGCGAAGGATCGACTACGATTACCCTCGCGACGCTCTCGAAAAGCGCAAGACCCTCCGGGATCCTCCGTTTCCCCGCAAAAATAACCGCAGTAGGTTTATGGTGCGATTTTACCGAGCGAACGGTCAATAAAGGGTTGTCGGCAATCAGCGTGTTAAAACCCACCGCTACTGCCGAATGCTCTGAACGAAGCATATGAGCGAATCTGCGCGCCTTTTCGCCGGAAATCCACTTCGAGTCGCCGCATTTCGTGGCGATTCTGCCATCGAGGCTGGAGGCCCACTTTAGCGATAGAAAGGCCCTGTTCTCGCGCCTCTGGACGATGTAGTGCTCGATAAGCTCGCGCCCCTCCTCATCGAGAAGCCCAGTCCGAACCTCTATGCCGGCGGATTTGAGCCTTTCGATTCCCGCCCCGCAAACTCGCGAATCACAATCGTCGATACAGGAAATATCTACAGCAGATATGCCCGCAGAGATTATTTTATCGGCACATGGCGGTGTTTTTCCATGATGGCAACAGGGTTCGAGACTAACGAACATCCTCGTGCCGCGAAGGTCGTGTCCTGCGGCCAATGCATCCTCTATCGCGAAGGTTTCGGCGTGCATCTCCCCACATTTGCGATGCCATCCAGAGCCGATAATCACGCCATCTTTTACGATAACCGCGCCCACCGGCGGATTCGGGAAGACCGAGCCTTTGCCCTTCGCGCCTAAGCGAAGAGCTGTCCGCATGAAGCGCTTATCCGATTTGGAGAAATCCATCAGTCGGAGGGGGGTTCCGGAGTGGGGATATCGTAAGCGGCGTCATAGACGCTTTTGAGCGCTTCCAAAGTCTCGATCGCGTCCTCTTCGGTGGTTTTTGCGATTGCGAAACCGGCGTGCACGAGGACATACTCGCCTGCTTTGGCGTCCGGCATAAGCATCATGTTAACCGATTTTGTGAACCCGCCGAAATCCACCTCGGCGCGCGTTTCGGCAATAGAGACAATTTTTCCCGGGTAAGCGAGGCACATATCAATTTCCTATTATATGGAATTCTGTTCTGCGATTGAGCTGTCTGCCCTCTTCGGAGACATTGTCCGCGACAGGAACAGCATCGCCCATGCCCTCGGCTTTGAGTCTCTTTGCGGCGACACCGCGATCGACCAGCCAGCGCAAAACCGCCATGGCACGACGTTTGGAAAGGTCGAGATTATACTCCTTCGTCCCGATTGAATCCGCATGCCCCTGAATCTCGATGTGAAGATCGGGATAATCTGTGAGGAGCTTCAAAACGCGCTGAAGCTCGGATTCTGACTCCGATTTGAGTTGGTCAGAGTTAAAATCGAAGAAGATATTGCGCATTTCGACAATCTCGCCGACCTTAACGCGCGACAGCTTGAAGTCCATGCGAAGTTCCTGATATCCCTCCTCGACCGGAATGTCGTATCTTTCGCTCGAAAAGGCATAGCCGACTGCGGAAACGCTTATTCCATAGGTCTCTCCGGCCGGTAGAACGATGAAGAACTCGCCGGTCTCGGGGTTGGTCCGCGGCTCGGCAAGCACCTCGCCGGTGGCTATTCTCTCGACAGTGATGACCGCATCGAGTGGCGCGCCGGTCTCTCTATCGGTAACTTTGCCGGCCAGAGTGGCAACCACTTTCGGCCTAAGCGCTTCAGAAAGCGGCAACCAATAAATATCGAACCCGCCATAGCCGCCGCGACGGTCGCTGGCAAAATAAATAATATCGCCCTTGGCGGGAATACTAAAAAAATAATCCGACCCCGGAGTATTCACCGGAGGGCCTAAATTAACAGGCTCTGACCAATTCCCCGAAGAATCTCGCTCCGACTTGAAAACATCGAGCATGCCAAGCCCGCCATGCCCCGCCGAGGCGAAATACAACGTCGTCCCGTCCGGATGGATGAATGGGCTTGCCTGATCCCGCGCGTTGTTGATAGGGTATTTGAGATTCTCAGCTTTCCCCCAACCGCTGTCTTTGCGAGGCGCGCGCCAAATATCACGCCCTCCGAAACCGCCGTAACGGTCGCTGGAAAAATACAACCATTTGCCATCGGAAGAAATCGAGGGGTGCCCGTCCCAGCCCGCACTGTTGACATTTCTGCCAAGATTGCGCGGCTCAGACCAGCCGTCCAGTGTGCGTTCAGAAAAATATAAATCGCAACCGCCGTAAGTGTCCGGTCTTCCGCACGCAGTAAAAACGATAAGATTGCCGTCGGAGGAAATCGCCATACTTCCCTCGTTCGCCTTCGTATTTATCGGCGGACCAAGCGGATAGGGTTTTTGCCAGCGGTTGTTTACGAATTCGGAGACATAGAGATTCTCGCTGTCGCTCTCACGAAGGCTCGAGAAATAAAGCCTGTCGCCGGATGCCGAAACATATGGCGCAAAATCGGAGTGAATCGAATTGACATCGCTAAGGTTTGTGGGCGGAATTATTTCTTCGATAGGATTTTGAGGCTGTGGAGATTTCACCGGAGCTTCAAAAATGAAGGTTGAATCGCCCTCGGAAAGAGGAATCTCGATTCGCAAAGTCTCCTCGACAGTTTGCGCGGTAGCTTCCTGTCCGAAAAGGGCAAAGGAGGCTATCGAAAGCAGTATGATGGCATATCTAAGCATTTGAACAAAACATGCCGCAAAAATTGGGCCATTCGGAATTAATCGACAACTGGAAGGTCGATAAAGAAGGAGGTTCCGACGCCGCGTTTGCTCGATACGGAAATCTCGCCGCCCGCGTTCTCGATAATATTCTTCACGAGGGTCAGGCCGAGGCCGGTGCCACTGGATTTGCTCGTAACGAAAGGCTCGAATATCCTGTCCAGCGTGTTTTTCGACATCCCGATTCCATTGTCCGCGATTTCGAGGCGAATACGCCCCAAAGACCTCGAACTTCTTATCTTGAGCTTCCCTCCGCCGGGCATCGCCTCGATTGCATTGAGATAAAGATTCAGCAAAGCCCGCCGTATAGCGCTTTCTGCGATAACAACCTCGCCGTCCTTCTCGATTTCAATCTCGATCTGGACATCGCTTTCCTGCGCGCGCTTTATAATTCTATTTGCGATGTCGCAGGCAAGCTCTCCGAGAAGGATTTTGCGCGCGTCGCCAACCGCAGGTCTCGCGAAAGAAAGATATCCGGTTAGAATATCATCGATCCGGTTGACTTCCTCTTCGATAAAATTAAGCAACTGCGTGCGTTCTTCCGGCTTTTCGGATTTACGAAGTCTTTCGGTCGAGCCGCTAATTATCGCCAAGGGATTGCGAACCTCATGCGCCACACCGGAGGCCATCTCGCCGATGGAAGATAGCGTAGATGCTTGCACAAGACGTTTTTCCATTCTGTTTAATTCAACTGCGGCAGACAACAATATTGCGCCGGCAACAATCGCCACGACAAGAGATAAGAATATAAACAACAATAAATTACGCTTCATCGTGCCGAGAATTGCATAATATTCAGCGCCAGCCTCGGTTCCGATTATCCACTCGACCTCGCCAAGTTCATCATAAACCGGTGCATAAGCCCCGCGAAGATATATTCCGGAGCCTTCGTAAAGCTCCGTGAAATCAGGAATCCCCGCCATTGCAGAGTTGAAAGCGGATTTATCGATAGCGAGATAGTGAAAATACTCGCCCGGATGATACCCCCCGCCTGAAGAGTAAACCACAGTGCCGGAGGTGTCCAAAAGCGTTACAGACACAAAATTCCCGTTCTCGCGAAATTCGTCGATAAGGCTCGTAAGCATCTTGCCGTAAGCGCCGCTGGAATGTGCGGAATAGGAGCGTATCCACGAGGGGCGAAGAGCCTGAGAAGCCGCTTTGGCAGAGAAAGCCTGGCTCGAACCCATCCGCTCGGAGATGAGAGGCTCGATCTGATTGTAAAGAAGGATATTTCCGATGTTAAACACAATCAAGACAACTGCAACCGCCAGAGCAACTAATCTGACCAATCGTCCAAGCTGGCTTCCCGAAATTTTTTTTATTGGTTTTGTCATTTTCGCCACAGAAAAGCGGCGCCCCTTTCGAGTTAATATCGGAAAAACGGAACTTCTTAGTAGGTTACTTACCGCGCAACTGGATTAGCTTTATTTTCATCTCGGAAATATCCGGTGCGGATGGTGCCAGACGGATATACTCCTCGAGCATATTCACCGCAAGGTCGAAATCGCCGCGCTGATAGTATGCAGTCGCAAGATTTGCGTAGGCCGAGGGATAGAGCGGATCGAGTTCGCGCGCAACAGTAAGCTCGGCGATAGCATCGTCATAAGTGCCCTGATAAAAATAAACACAACCGAGATCGTTATGAAAAAGCGGCTTATTCGGCGTAAGCTCGATACTTTTCCGAAAAAATTCCGCCGCGGCTTCATAATCCGAACGTTTGAAGGCGACCCATCCAAGCCCGAAATAGCCCCATGGGTTTCTATCATCAAGCTCGACAACGCGGTTCAGAACCGCTTCCTGCTTTTCAATCTCTCCCAGTAGCCTCGCATAGAGGAAGTGGAACGAAGGATCGCTCTGGTTCTGCTTTAGCAAGCGATCATATTCGTCGAGAAGCTTCTCAGGGCCGACCTCGCCCGCGCGAATCCTCTGATAAACCAAATGAGCCTCGACATAACCCGGATACCGCTCCAAAGCCTTGACAATCTCCTCCTTCGCGCGGTCGTTTTTGCCCTCGCGAAGATAAGCCCTGCTGGATTCATAAAATGGCGTGGCCTCGAGAAGCTGTTTTTCCTCTTTGCTCGTCCAGCATCCACCAAATGAAAGCGAAAAAACAATGCAGGCGAGGCTCAGAAAGAGAATCCGCGATATTTTCGAAGTCGATTTTATCATTGGCAAATCTTCCCCCGCAATTCGGGATGAATGAAGAAAAATTCATTCTTTTCCTGCTCGGTCGGCAGGTATTGATTAATGAAATCCATCTTCGATTTGGCGACATTCGCCCATCTTCCGCAATCGGAGCGGCGCGCACGACGGTAAATCTCATGGCAACACTCGAAACTCAGCTTCTCACGCACTCCGATACCCTCCGCAGGGACATTGGCACGCGCCCTTCCCACACAGATATTCCCCTCGACAACTATCGCCTGGCAGTTGTCAGGCTCGACACGGCGCGCCTTGTTCAAATACGAAGCCGCATTATCGAATTGCTTCATATCGACATAGATATCGGCCATATCGAGCAGGAGCTTGACATTGCGGGGATCGAGCTTTTCCGCCTCGGCGAATGATTTCATCGCGTCTGAATACTTATTATTCGCGGCGTGAACAAGCCCCATATATTGATAACCACGGGCATCAGCCGGATTATTTTTAATGTAATCGTCGAGCGTCGAGACCGCTTCGCTATAATTTCCCGTATTCGCCTGCGCACGTCCCTTGTTCAGAAGATATTCAGGGTTCTCGGGTTTGATTCTGTGAAGATTCGTGTATGCGTTCAGAACGCCGGTCCAATTGCCGCGTATCATATACAAATCCGCAAGCCTTTCCCAAATATCGGCGTTGTTAGAATCTGCCATGGCGGCCACTTCGAACCAAATCATAGCCGAATCGAGCTTGGCCTGAGAAAGATAAATTCTCGCAATTTGCTCTGCCGAAAAAGCATCGGACTCATCGAGCGAGCAGGCGGTTTTATAGCCCTCCAAGGCCTCCTGAAGCAATTCCTGCTGAGCATCAGGGTTCTCGGAAGCTCTTCCCTGGATAATCAGCGCGCACCCGCGGTGAAGATACCCCCTGTCCGGGAATTTCGCGATGCCGTCCAGATAGACCGCCATCGCGCTGTCCGGCTTCCCCTGACGAAGATAACTGTCCGCGAGATATTTCCATGCACGCTCCTCGTCGGGGTCAAGCTCGTTGATTATTCTGCGGAAATAGGGGATAGCGTCGTCATATTGAGCATTCTTATAATATTCGAGGCCGAGGGACAGGGCTTTTCTCTTTTCAAAATCCAAAGAGTCCTGTTTGGCCGCTATTGCGACGGAATCTTCTGCGGCGAGCTGGTCTGGAGAGGGGCCTTTCGAGCCGGCGAAAAGACATCCAACAACGACCAATAATAACAGAAAGGTGATAGCTCTCATTTTTAAATCTCCTTGCAGTTCAAGTCGATATTAACTGTGAAATATATTTTTAATACCGTTCGATGTCAATGTCAAAATACCCGCAATTTGTGCTTCGATTAGGACGACCGCCCCACCCAATCGCAAAAATTCGACATAACTATATTGATTAAACCTTGAAATGCGGAGGTTTTCGAATATACTTATCTAAATGTCAAATTCTAACTAAGATCATGGCACACTCCGAAAATATCATCATCAAAGGCGCACGGGAACACAATCTCAAGAATATCGACGTTGTAATCCCGCGGGACAAACTCACCGTTATCACCGGACTATCCGGAAGCGGCAAAAGCAGTCTCGCCTTCGACACCCTTTTCGCCGAAGGCCAGCGCCGCTATGTCGAATCCCTCTCCGCCTACGCAAGACAATTTCTCGCGCTGATGGAAAAGCCCGATGTCGATCACATCGAGGGACTCTCGCCTGCTGTCGCAATCGAGCAAAGGCGCGCCAGCCACAACCCGCGCTCAACTGTCGCCACCGTAACCGAAATCTACGACTATCTCCGCCTTCTCTATGCGCGCATCGGAATCGCCCATTGCTACCAGTGCGGCCGCGAAATTAGCAGATGGAGCGTGCAGGGCATTGTCGATAGAATCATGCAATGGGAAGAAGGCCGCAAACTGCTCGTTCTCGCACCGATGGTAAGGTCACGTAAAGGTGAATATCGCGAACTTTTCGACGAAATTTCCCGCGAAGGTTTCGTCCGCGTTCGGGTGGACGGTGAAATTCATAACCTCGAAGAAGAAATCAAGCTCAATAAAAAGGTAAATCACGAAATAGAAATCGTTGTGGACAGGCTCGTCTTGAAACCCGGAATCGAACAACGCCTGACCGAATCGGTCGAAACAGCGCTTAAATTCGGCGAGGGGATGATTATCATCCACGATATGGACAGCGTCGAGGATTCCATTTTTAGCGAAAACTACGCCTGTCCAACCTGTGGAATCTCATTCGAGGAGCTTCAGCCGCGGTCCTTCAGTTTCAATAACCCCTACGGTGCTTGCCCCACCTGCGACGGCCTCGGCACAGAGCGCAAACTCGACCCCGACCTAATCATCCCCGATAAGACCAAAAGCATTATGGAAGGCGCGGTGAAAGCCTGGGGAGACCCCAGCGGAAGGCATTGGGGGCGGATGGTGCGAACAATCGCCCGCGAGATGGACATCGATCCCTATCGACCATGGGAAAAGCTTCCTGACGACTTCAAGAAAATAGTCCTATACGGAAGCGGAAAAAAAGAATTCAAATTTACCTACGAATCCTCCTCCGGAAAGGCCAAAGGAGAATGGCAAAGCGCTTACGAAGGCGTCGTCCCCAATCTAAAACGCCGCTATCACGAGACAAATAGCGCGGGCATACGCTCTTGGATTGAGAGTTTCATGAGCCAATCCCCATGCCCGGACTGCGGCGGCTCGCGCCTACGTATCGAGGCGCGAAGTGTCCGTGTCGGCGGAATGGGAATCCACGAAGTCTCCATGATGAGCATATCCGAGGCGGTCGAGTTCTTCGAAAAGCTCGATAACAAGCTCTCCGAGCGCGAGATGATAATCGCGAAACAAATCCTCAAAGAAATCCGCGAAAGGCTTCGCTTCCTCGATGACGTCGGCGTTAGCTATCTGACGCTGAACCGTCAGTCGAGCACACTCTCGGGCGGCGAAGCGCAGAGAATCCATCTCGCGACCCAGATAGGCTCACGGCTCGTCGGCGTGATGTATGTTCTTGACGAACCTTCGATAGGCCTTCACCAGCGCGACAATCTGAAACTGCTTAATACGCTTAAATCCATGCGCGACATCGGCAACACCGTTATCGTCGTCGAACACGATATCGAGACCATTCAAGCCGCAGATTATGTTATCGACCTTGGCCCCGCCGCCGGAGTTCACGGCGGAGAGGTAGTCTGCGCAGGCACTCCGAGCGAGATCGAAAAATGCGATAAATCCCACACCGGCCGCTATCTCGCAGGCAAACTCACTATACCCGCTCCGAAAAAGCGCAGAAAAGGCACCGGCAAAGTTCTCGCAATCGAAGGCGCCGCCGGCAATAATCTCGCGAACATCGACGTCGAATTTCCGCTTGGGAAGATGATCTGCGTCTCCGGCGTCTCCGGCTCGGGAAAATCGACTCTCATCAACGAAACACTTTACCCGATTCTCGCAAGATATTATCAGAAAAAACAGGTGCGTCCCCTTCAATACCGCTTCGTCCGAGGACTCGAACATCTCGACAAAGTAATAAATATCGACCAGTCCCCCATCGGAAGAACCCCGCGAAGCAATCCGGCCACCTATACCGGCGTGTTCGACCCAATCCGCGAACTTTTCGCAAGCCTGCCCGAATCGCGCGCGAGAGGCTATAAATCAGGGCGATTCTCCTTCAATGTCAAGGGCGGCAGATGCGAAACCTGCGGTGGTGGCGGCACAATCAAGCTCGAGATGCATTTCTTGCCCGATGTCTATGTCCCATGCGACGTCTGCAACGGCAAACGCTATAACCGCGAGACTTTGCAGATAAAATACAAAGGCAAAAACATCTCCGAAGTCCTTCAAATGACAGTTGACGAGGGCATCGATTTCTTCGCGAATATCACTTCCATCGAGAACAAGCTAAAAACCCTTCACGACGTCGGTCTAGGCTATATCCAGCTCGGACAATCGGCAATAACCCTTTCCGGTGGCGAGGCACAACGTGTCAAACTTGCGACAGAATTGTCAAAACGTGGCACGGGAAACACCCTCTATATCCTTGATGAGCCAACAGTCGGCCTTCACGCCTACGATGTGAAAATCCTCCTCGAAGTCCTTCAGGAACTCATAGACCGAGGAAACACTGTGCTAATCATCGAGCATAACCTCGACGTTCTCAAGGTAGCGGATTACATCATCGACCTCGGTCCGGAGGGGGGCGAGTGGGGCGGCACGATTGTCGCAAAGGGCACCCCAGAAGAAATCGCCGCACATCCTACAAGCTACACCGGAACCTTCCTGAAGAAAGCTCTGGCAGAATAATGCAAGCAAAAAACCCGCCTGTATTTCTTTACAAACTCTTCGCGATTGCCTTTGCTTTAATTATTCTATATCTTGCGGTAATCCCGATTCCTGAGCCGCCGGTCGATGTTCCCTTATCCGATAAAATAGCTCATTTCGGAGCATTTTATGTTCTCGGCGTGATGGCCGCATTGCCGTTTTTGAGGGGTAAGCGGCAATTTCTGTGGGCATTTGTATTTCCTGCAATTTATGGTGTAGCAATCGAGCTTATTCAAAGCCGTATTCCAAGCCGAAATGCCGATATATGGGACTTTGTGGCTAATACCTTAGGTGCGTTATCGGCTTATGTAACAGTTGTCATATATATAAAAATAAAACGCAATAAATATGACAGTTAAAGCTTCGATCGACATCGGCACAAATTCGATTCTTGTCCTCGCCGCAGAAATAATTGACGGCAGATTAATTCCAATTTATCAAGATTTAGCAGAGCCGAGGCTCGGGAAAAATCTAACACAGGCGGGGATAATCTCCAAAAAAGCCCTCTTGTCAGCTATAGAAGCGATTCGAGAATTCCACTCCAAGGCGATAGAACTCGGCGCTGAAGAAATTATTCTTTACGGCACCGAAGTCTTCAGAAGTGTCTCCAATGGCGAAGAGTGCGCAAATAAAATCGGCCAAGCTGTCGGCGAGAAGATGCGAATCCTAACACCGGAGGAGGAAGCCCGTTATGCCTTTATTGGAGCGGTCTCCGGGCTTTCGATCTCTTCAAATGCTCTCGTAGTCGATCTCGGCGGCGGAAGTATGGAGATGATTCTCGGAAAAGGGCGCCTCGAAAACTGGACGAGCCTTCCGATTGGAGCTGTGAGCATCACAGAAAGATTTTCCGCCACCCCGCCCCTCGAAACAACAACAACAAATCGCTTGCTGGAAAACATATCGAGCGAAATTAATCCCCCATTCGAGATAGATTCCACAAACACGAATTTGGTCGGAGTCGGTGGAACGATAACAACTCTCGGAGCAATTAATCTCGCCCTTCGCGAATATTCGCACGAAAAAGTCCACGGCTCGAAATTAAAAATCACGCATTTACACGAAATATTCTTTGAACTTTCAAAAAAAACCACCCCGGAAATTGCCGACATGATCCCCTTTTCTCCCGCAAGAGCGGACATTATTTTCGCTGGAAACGCCGTATTCATAGCACTTATGGAGAAATTCGGCTTTTCCGAAATAACAATCTCCGACCACGGTTCCCGATGGGGAATCCTCCTCGAAAAAACAAAATAATCCCCCCCGAGTATCCTAAGAGCAAAAAAATGAAAAGATTAATTTTTAGCCTTGACAATTCTCTTTAGGTTATCTATAGTATATACAAGCTATAGCATAAGTTAGAGAAATAAGGAGCGGTTGTGTCGCCTCCAGCAAAAGCGATGTTTGGAAAAAAAGCTCAGGCCGCCTATGGTTTAGACATAGGCACACACTCGGTCAAGCTGGTTAAAATTAGCGGTCAGGGCGAGGGAAAACGCCAACTCCTCGCTTTCGGGTCAAAAGAATTGCCCAACGGCGCAATCGTAGAAAAAGACATCAAAGACCGCGAAGGGCTGATCTACACGCTCCAAACCCTTGTCGAAGAGGTCGCGCCGGAAGCCCTCGATGTGGTCATTAACGTGGCAGGACACAAGGTTTTCACCGATAGAATCCATGTCGTAACAGGCGGCAAAAAGATGAAAATGGAGGATGCTGTCCTAATGGAAGCCGAACAGCGCATCCCCACAGGAACCTCCGGCATCGTCCTCGACTACTATTCGCTCGGCAAAACAGACTCGGGCAAAAAAGAGGACCTAATCCTTGTGGCTGTCCGGCGAGAGCTTGTCGAGGAATATTTCGGCATCGTCCGGGACGCCGGACTCGATCCGATTATCATGGACATCGACTTTTTCGCCAATTATAACGCCTTCGAGTTCAACTACGGCTTCCCCGAGGAGGGGTCGCTGGTCCTCGCGAATATCGGACACACGCTGACGAACCTTACTTTCATCATCGACGGCCGCTATTATACCGTCCGAGATGTCTCCAGCGGCGCACGCGAGATTTGGAACAGCCTTCAAACTGAACTTCGGCTTTCCGCCGACGACCTCAACGACCTCATAAAGGGCGACTTTCCAATCGAAGACGACACACCCTACAGACAGGCGATTATCAACGCCGTGGACGAGCTGAAACTCGGCCTCGACGTGGCTTTTGGATATATCGAAAATGTAACCGGCGGAATCAAGGTCGAGCAGATGTTCCTTTCCGGCGGAGGCGCTTTAATACGCGATGTCCCGGATGCTTTGGCTTCAAAACTCGCCGTGCAGGTCGAAGTCGTGAACCCATTCCGCGCATTCACGCCCGGGCCGGGGGTCTTTTCCGGCATCGACCCCGAAAGAGTCGCCTCGCTATATACAAACGCAATAGGATTGGCATTGAGAACCGAATGATAAGGATTAACCTAATACCGAAGGAGCTTCGCAAAAAGAAGAAAGTCCCTTTCTTCGATAAATATCTCATTTATATAATTGCGATTCTCGTGGTAATAGGCCTCGTTCTATGGGTTCAGACTACAACCCAGCAGGCCGAAATAGGGCGTCTCGACGACGAAATCGCCCGCGTGGAGGCCGAAATACAGCAGTTTAACCAACAAATTAAAAAGGTCGAAGAAGCTCGTGCCCTTCGTGATAAAATCATGACCCGCATGTCCGCGATCCAAAATCTCGATATTCAGCGCCCGCTTTCGGTGAAAATGATCGAGGATTTCAGCAAGCTAATTCCGGAATTCGTTTGGATAGAAAATTTCCGGGAGATAGAGCGTATTCTCACGCTCACCGGCAAAAGCTACAACCTTAAAGGGGTCGCAAATCTTATCGTGGGGCTTATCGAATCGAAATATTTCGACGAAATCAAACTTAACTATATCCGCGACGAAAGCCCTGCGCAGGGTGTTCCGATTTTCAAATACGAGCTATCATGCAATGTTAAATTCGAAGGCGCCGAGGGTTTCGCGGGCGAGTTCATTTCGCCCGGATTCGCGCCAGTGCCCGCAACCGAAGCGGTCGGCGGCCCGGGAAGAGCGCGAAGTATCGTGGATAAGGGCAAAGAAGCCCTCAGTCTCGACCCGGACCTTGCAAAGGAATCTGTAAGAGGACTTGGGAACTAACTATGACCTTGTCAGACATCAGCATAAAGGACCCTTTTGTCCAAAAAATCATCGGCGGAGTGGTGATTCTCATTATTATGGTCGCCAGCTGGTTCACACAGCTCTATTCGCCGAACAAAGAGCTGATTCAGGAAAAACGAAAAACCCTCGAAGAGTTCAATCTCAAGCTCCAATCGGTGCGCCTTCAGGCAGGAAGGCTCGAAGAAATCGAGGCGGAGCTGGAAGTCGCTTTCATCAAATACAAACTCCTCGAAAAACTTCTGCCGACCGAGCGAAATGTCCCCGATTTCATAAATAAAATCAACATGGCCGCGCGTCAGAACAATGTCAAAATCTCGCGGATGGATCTCGACCCTTCCGAGATAATGGAATTTTATATCGCGGATCCTTACCGCATGGAGGTCGTAGCGCTATATCACGATTTCGGCACCTTTCTTCAGGATGTCGCCAATCTGCCCTTTATTGCCACAACGCGAAATATTCAGCTCGACAGAGCGGCGAGCGGACAGGTTAAAGCATTATTCGTAATTACATCTTACCATCTGCCGCAGGCGGAACGGCTCGAAGCCGCTACTGGTGCCGCCGGTGACCGAGCACCAGAAGAAGGAACCCCACAAGAGACGCCCATGGACCCCGAAGCGCAGATGAGGATGGAGGCTCGTTCCGGATGAGAAGCGCAATTTTGACAATGCTCTTGCTCACAGCCGTCTGCTTCGCCGATTATGGCGTCGTGGGCTTTTCGCTGTCTTTCAAAAACGACTCGACTGTCGCGGAGATTATCACCGACGGGCCAACGGACATCAAAACGATAAACCTCACAAATCCCGACAGGCTTATAATCGACCTAATTGGCGGAGTCCATCGGCTCAAAACCTCAGATTTGCCTGCTTTGCCGAAATCGATTGTGGTCGAAATGCGTTCGGCGCAATATCAGGCGAAACCGACTCCTATCACCCGAATTGTTCTTGTCCTTGCCGAACCGATATCCGACACCCGAATCGAGAACGGCCCCCGCGGAGGCAAGGTTATGATTCCTTCCGCGAGATATCCGTCTTTCAGCCATTGGTCGGTTGGAAGAGATACCCCCGGCGCTGTTCCGCCCTCGGAGAAACCTGTTGCGAAGCCATCCGAGCCAACCCCCGATAGAACGCTGGAGTCGATAGAAGCTCGTGCCGAAACAGTCGCAACACAGACAAAACCCCAGTCGGACAGTGTCCTTACCGAACTGAAACATATCGATGCCAAAGGCCGTGAGATGACCTTCGTTAGGCCCGTTGTATCATATATGGGCAAAGAGTTCCGCGACCCCTTCATCGTTGCGGAGCCTCGAAAAGAGCGAGAATTCGGCGCGGAGGCGGTTCCCGATGTGGACGACCTGACGCTCGTCGGAGTTGTAAAATCAGACAACGGCAATTATCTTGCAATCCTTCAGGACCGAAACAGCTGGGGGTATATTCTCGGGGTTGGAGACACGGTCTCCGACGGCAAAGTTAGCGCGGTTACCGACTCGACTGTCCGCTTCGATGTCGAGGAATTCGGAGTAATACGCCCTGTTAGCCTCGAACTTATCAAGGAGAATTAATATTATGAAAAGCTTATACATAATCAGCATTTTTCTCGCCCTGCTTTGCTTTTTGGCATCGGCGCAACAGAATCAGGTAATGCCATTCGTCTTAGAGAACGAGCCGGAGATTATTTCACCCAGAAATGTTACAAATCAGGCGGATAAGATATTTCCGAAGCTCATTTTCCAAGAGGCCGATGTCAAGGCGGTTCTGCAATTCTTCGCCGAAACGGGAAATGTAAATTTCGTGATCGATCCGGCGGTATCGGGCAAAGTCAATCTCAAGCTTTATGAGATAAGCTGGGAAACAGGCCTAAGCAGTGTTCTCAACACCTTCGATCTCGTCATTACGCGCGATGGAAATATCTATCGAGTGCAAACATTGGCCGATTATCGCAAACAAATCACGGAAGCGCGCAATTATAACAAACAACAAAAGGAACTATTGCCGCTCGAAACGAAGATTGTAGAACTTAATTATGCCGATGCGAGCAATATGACCGAGGTTCTCAGGCAGGCTATGAGCGACCGTGGCGAGATTATTGTCGATTCGAGGACGAACTCGTTGATTATAAAAGACATACGCGAGGTTTTTCCGCGTATCGACAGCCTAACAATGGCCTTGGACACCGAGACGCCGCAGATTCGTGTTTCGGCAAAAATTGTCAATGTCGATAAGAACTATATCCGCCAGCTGGGCGTTGTTTGGGGCGCTTCCGGCTCCGGAATTGCACCGGACAACCAGAATGTGAGCATCGATGTTACTCCCACAAGCCCCGCGGCGATGGGTAGGATCAAGTGGGGAATCATTTCCGGCGATTATAACATCGACGCCCAGATTAGCGCGATGGTTAGCGACAATGTCGGCGAGGTAGTGGACAATCCCGAGATTGTAACACTCGACAATCAGGAGGCAACCCTTCGCTCCGGCGATCAGGTCCCTGTCTCCGTTCTCGACGAAGCCGGCAATATTGTTACAATCTATTACAATGCCGGTGTGGAATTAACTGTAAAGCCTCATGTTACAAGCTCGAACCGCGTCGCGATGGATGTCAAAGTTACGAAAAACGATTATCGTGAAGGCGCATCTGGACAATATATCATTATTGAGCGCGAGGCTAAAACTACATGCATTGTCGATAACGGAGGCGCGTTGGTAATCGGCGGCATTTCTTCCAAGGGGTTGAGCACCACAAATTCCGGTGTCCCGGTTCTAAAAGATCTTCCGATTTTGGGAAGATTATTCCGTTACGACAGCCAAGATAAATCAAATACAGAGCTTGTTGTTTATATAACTCCCCACATAATTCTGCCGCAATCTTCGGTAGATAATTACTAAAAATTATGCCAGCAATTCCAGATTCTCTCGACAATCTTATAGGCGAGCTCGCGCGGCTTCCGGGTATCGGTGTCCGAAGCGCACGGCGTATCGCTTTCCATCTCCTTCACAAACCGCGCGAAGATTCCTATGTCCTCGCTGATTCGATCCGAAAAATGATTGATAATGTTCGGTTCTGCAGTGTCTGCAACTCTCTTTCCGATAAAGATCCTTGCGATTTGTGCTCCGATTCCCGAAGAGATCGCTCGATAATCTGTGTTGTCGAGGATATCTCCGATCTTCTCGCAATTGAATCGACCGGCAGTTTCAGAGGATTATACCATGTTCTCGGCGGAGTGATAGATCCACTTTCCGGCATCGGCCCCGAACAACTCTCGATTCAACCCCTTCTCGAGCGTCTCAAATCGGGTGTGGTAACCGAAATTATAGTCGCAACAAACCCCACCGCCGAGGGCGATACTACTGCCATGTTCCTCGCACGTCTTATCAAACCTCTCGGAATAAGGGTGTCACGCATCGCTCGCGGTCTTCCGGTCGGCGGCGATCTCGAATTTACCGACAAATCCACTCTCTCGCGCGCCCTCGAAAATCGAGTCGAGCAAAATTAACGCAAAAAGTCCGTCTGCAGTCTCCCCGACGTCGCGCTCCACGCGAAGCGTGGAGCCATGCGTTTCGCCCAAACGAAACGCATGGCCTTCTCTCACAACCTTTCCAAAGCGTGCCGCTTTGGAAAGGCTTATGAGAGAAGGCGCGACGTCGGGGTGGTGGAGATAAGCTTCGATGCCTTATTTCGGGAAATTGCTTTTCAGAAATTCGAGGAGTGGGCGAATCTCCGCGAGCGGCCACTGGGTGGTCTTGTCCGAGATTGCCACGGAGGGATTCGGGTGGACTTCGAGGAAAACACCGTCGGCGCCGAGGGAAAGCGCGGCAACGGCAAAATGTGGGATATATCGACGACTTCCGCCGGTGGAGCCTCCCGAAGCGCCCGGTTTCTGCTGGCTATGAGAGACATCAATAATAATAGGCCATCCTGTGCGCGACATTATTTCGATTGACCGAAAATCCACGATGAGATCACGGTATCCAAAACTCGTCCCGCGCTCGGTGAGAATAACTCCTCCCGATCCGCTATTTTCGGCCTTTTGGGCGATATGCGCCATATCCTCCGCCGCGAGGAATTGTGCCTTTTTTATATTCACAGGCTTGCCTGTTCTCGCGGCCTCCGCGACCAAATCGGTCTGACGGCACAAAAAGGCCGGAATTTGAAGGCAATCAACTACGCGCGCGGCTTTCTCGGCCTGCGATGGCTCGTGAATATCGGTTAAAACAGGAATCCCAAGTCGCGAGCGAATCTCGCCGAGAATCCGCAAACCCTCGTCAATCCCCACTCCGCGCAGAGATTCGCACGACATACGGTTAGCTTTGTCAAAACTCGCTTTGAAAATATAAGGAATAGCTAATTCATGTGAGATTTCTCGAAGAACCTCGGCGGTCTCGAAAGCCATGTCTGCCGATTCGATAGCGCATGGCCCCGCGATAAGCACCCATGGCCTGTCCCCGCCGATTTTCACGTCGCCGACAGAGACTTCCATCGCCTTTTGTCTCAGATCGAACATCAGCGGTATTCAGATGGGTCGATGTTGTATTTTAACAAGCGATATCTGAATCTGTCGCGCGAAATTTCTAATCTTCTCGCGGCCTCGGAGACATTGCCCCCGCAGGAAGCCAATGCATGACGAATAAGCGATTCCTCCGCCTCGGGCAAGGTCATCCCCAAATCGACATCCTCCGAACCCGAATATGACTTCTTGCCGGTAATCTCCGAAGGCAGATACTTCACGCTAACCATGTCGTCGGGGCTAATGACAGCGCACCTTTCGAGAATATTGAAAAGCTCGCGGACATTGCCGGGCCAGGAATATGCTACCAAAAGACGCAAAGCATCCTCTTCGACGCCTCTAATCCTATGCGGGAACTGGTCGGAAAGCTTTTCGAGGAAATAATCTATCAGTAACGGGATATCCTCGATATGCTCGCGGAGTGGCGGCACCTCGATTGGAACAACATTTAGACGATAGAAAAGGTCCTCGCGGAAAGCGCCCGAGGCCACCAACGCCCTCAAATCACGATTCGTGGCCGCAAGAAGCCGCGCGTCGGTCGTGAGAGTTTTCGTCGAGCCAAGACGCTCAAATTCCTTCTCCTGAAGGATACGAAGGAGTTTCGATTGGACAGTATGGCTTATTTCGCCGATTTCATCGAGAAGAATAGTTCCACCATTCGCGACCTCGAATCTTCCGGAACGGCGGTCTGTCGCGCCGGTGAAAGCTCCGCGCTCATGTCCGAAAAGCTCGCTTTCGAGTAGCGTCTCGGGCAATGCCGCGCAGGAAACCTTCACAAATGGGCCGTCTGTGCGTCGCGAGAGACGATGAATCTCGTGAGCGACAACCTCTTTTCCGGTGCCCGATTCTCCGGTAATCAAAACCGTGGTCGGTGTAACAGCAACTCGCGTGATAATATCGCGTAATTCCTTGATAACACGCGAGTTACCAACGAGACGCCATTTCCCGAAAGCCTGTTCCCGAAGCTCACGGTTCTGAGTCGTCAGACGCTCGAATTTCCGAGCGTTCGAGATTGCAACCGAAGCCATCTGCGCGAATGCTGAAAGGGCGGTCAAATCCGACTGATCGAACCGTCCGCGCTTCTTATTCACAGCTTCGAGAACACCGATAACACTATCATCCTGAAAAATCGGCACCGCTACCAGAGAAGTTGTCGTGAAACCGCTTTTACGGTCGAATTCGCTCGCATGCCTGTCGTCAGAGGCGACATCGTTGACCATCGTTGCTTTACCGGTTTTCGCCACCCAGCCCGCAATACCATCTCCGGGACGAATATGCTCTTCGGAAAGTTTTGCGCCGCCCTCGCCGGTTGCAACCGCGAAAACAAGGTCGCCGCTCGCCTTATCCAGCAATAAAACACTCCCCGCCTCGGCGCCGGTTAGATCAGCCGCGGTGTCCATAAGGACGCGCAGAAGCTGATCCAGCGTCAGTGTGCCGGCCAATGTCGCGCTGGCCGAAAATATGCCCTTTACATCGGTCATAGAAAATAAAAAAGAGGCACTTGAATAGCGCCTCGAATCAAAATGGAGCTAAGGGGGATCGAACCCCTGACCTCGTGACTGCCAGTCACGCGCTCTCCCAGCTGAGCTATAGCCCCGGTTCAAAAATTTCAAGGCGTCAATATATCGAATTATTTTCAGATAGCAACCAAAAAATGCAATCGACGAATAATAAGTAATATTCCCCAATCGCGCAAGTTAAAAGTAAAAAAACACGTAAAATTACCGACTCGTTAAATTTTAAGAAAACTCGTAATCACGCTTGACATATACCTATAGAAAGTATAAATTACCAAATTATTATCGAAAATCCATCGATAGGGACAGACCATGAACAAGCCGTTTTACATCACAACCCCGATATATTATGTCAACGACAACCCGCATATCGGCCACGCATACACAACTGTGAACGCCGATGTCGTCGCAAGATACCACCGTATAGCGGGCGAGGATGTTTTCTTCCTCACCGGAACCGATGAGCACGGCCAAAAGGTCGCCGAGGCCGCCAAAGCCAAAGGTATCACCCCAAAACAGCATTGCGACCTATATGTCCGGAATTTTCAGAAATTCTGGAAAGAACTCGGAATCGAGAATGACCATTTCATCCGCACCACCGACGAATACCACGAAAAGGCCGTTCAACGTGCTTTGGAAACCCTCTGGGAGAAGGGCGACATATACGCCGACGAGTATTCCGGCTGGTATTGCACGCCCTGCGAGCGTTTCTGGACAGAAAAAGACCTCGTAGAGGGCAACTGCCCCGATTGCGGAAGGCCGGTCGAGTTTCTAACCGAAAAAAACTACTTCTTCCGGATGAGCAATTATCGCGAATGGCTCATCGATCATATCGAGCGCAACCCCAATTTCATCCAGCCGGATAGCCGCCGAAACGAAATCCTCGGATTTTTGCGCGGAGGCCTTAACGACCTGTGTATCTCGCGCCCGAAAGAGCGGCTCTCCTGGGGCATCGAGTTCCCATTCGATAAAGATTATGTCTGCTATGTCTGGTTCGACGCCCTTCTGAACTATGCCACCGCGCCCGGATGGCCGCACAATATGCCCCGTTTCGAGCATATCTGGCCTGCCGATTTTCATCTTATCGGCAAGGACATCGTTACAACCCACGCCGTTTATTGGCCGACAATGCTGAAAGCGCTGGATATCGAGCCGCCAAAATGCGTGTTCTCGCATGGTTGGTGGATGGTCGAGACCGCCAAAATGGGGAAATCACTCGGCAACGCGGTGCCGATTCCGAAATTGGTCGGAATGTTCGGACGCGATGCGCTTCGCTATTTTCTTGTTCGCGAGAAGGTTTTCGCGCTGGATGCCCAGTTCTCCTTCGAGGCGATGATTTCACGTCTCAACACCGATTTGGCAAACGATTTGGGCAATTTGGCAAGCAGAATTCTGACCCTAATTCAGCAGAATTTCCGCGGGTTGATTCCCCCCTCCGGCACCGCAGGCGAGGACGAAATACAGCTTCGCGACATCGCTCTCGAAACCGCCGAGGCTGTCAAGCGGGAGGTCTGGGAGATGCGGCCGTCTAAAGCCCTCGAGGCCGCCAATGAGCTTGTCCGAGAGACAAATAGATACCTCGAACGCACTGCGCCCTGGACTTTGGCAAAAGATGGCAATTACGAGCGTCTCGAAACGGTTCTATACAACGCCGCAGAGGCTTTGCGTGTGATTTCCATCCTATATTGGCCGGTGATGCCCGACACCTGCGACGAACTTCGTGCAAGGCTCGGCCTGAAAAATATGCCGGTTCGTTTCGATAGGGCTTTCGAGTGGGGCGAGCTGATGCCGGAGACGATTATCGAGGTCGGGAAACCGTTGTTCCCACGCATCGACGAGAAAGCGGCAATACAAAAGCTGAATGATAAGGACGAAGAGCTTGTCGATATCTCCGAATTCGCGAAAATAGACATTCGAGTGGCCGAGATTCTCGAATGCTCCCCCGCCCCGAATGCCGACAAATTGCTACTTCTAAAGGTGGATATCGGCGGCGAGATTCGCCCGCTGGTGGCAGGAATCGCCAAATCATACGCCCCCGAAGAGCTTATCGGCAAAAAAATCGTCATGCTGGCGAACCTTAAGCCGGCAAAAATTCGCGGACATGAATCGCAAGGCATGATTCTTGCGGCGGAAAGCGATGGTGTTATTCGAGTTCTCACTCCGGACGGCGATCTTCCCGCCGGTTCGAAGGTCCGCTAATTGTGATGCAAATGTATGCAAATAGAATACATTTGCATCTAATAGTGTAAAATAGCATACAATTGACTGCAATTTGAAACAAAACAATACGCATAGAATAGGAGCACAAATGGGAAATGCGAAGGCCGAACTTATCGAAAAAATCAAGAATCGGAGCGCGCGGGTCTGCGTTATAGGGATGGGTTATGTCGGATTACCTTTGGCGGTCGAGGCCTGCAAAGCGGGCTACAAGGTCGATGGTTACGACATCTCCGAACGGAAGATTCAGATTCTCAACTCCGGCGGCTCGGATGTCGATGATATTCCCGCCGAGATTGTCGCGGATTTGGTAAATTCCGGCAAATTGTTTAACACAACCGATCCCTCGATTATCTCTAAAGCCGATATTATCACGATTTGTGTCCCGACACCCTTAAACAAAACAAAAGACCCGGACGTGTCCTATATTCTCGACTCGTGTATGAAAATAGCAGAGTTCATGTCTCCGGGGACTTTCGCAGTGCTCGAATCGACGACATATCCCGGCACGACCGAGGAGCTTATCCTTCCGAAGCTCGAAGAGAGCGGTCTCAAGGTCGGCGAGGATTTCTTTTTGGCGTTCTCGCCGGAAAGGGTCGATCCGGGTAACCCGATTTATCAAACCCACAACACGCCTAAGGTTGTCGGCGGAGTTACGGAGGCCTGCAACGAGGTCGCAGAAGCATTCTACGAGACGACAATCGAGCATGTGGTGATGGTTTCCTCGACCAAGGCCGCCGAGATGGTTAAGCTTCTCGAAAATACCTTCAGAAGTGTCAATATTGGCCTTGTGAACGAGGTTGCGCTTATGTGCGACAGGCTCGGAATCAGCGCTTGGGAGATAATCGACGCCGCGGCGACGAAGCCCTTCGGGTTCATGCCTTTCTATCCCGGGCCGGGGCTTGGCGGCCATTGCATTCCAATCGACCCGCATTATTTGTCATGGAAACTCAAAAGCCTGAACTATTACGCCCGCTTCATCGAGCTTGCCGGCGAGATAAACGGCAGTATGCCCGCCTATGTGGTCTCGCAGGCCGGCGAAATACTGAATAAGTATAGCAAGTCGATTAAGGGAAGCAAGATAGTCCTGCTTGGAATGGCCTATAAACGCGATATTTCGGATGTCCGCGAATCCCCCGCGCTGGATCTGCTTAAGCTGTTTCAGGAAAAGGGCGCGGATGTCGTTTATAACGACCCCTATGTCAAATCGATTCAATGGATTGACGGTTTGGTCGAATCGGTTCCTGTTACGAAGGAAATACTTGCCGGAGCGGATTTGGTAGTAATCGCGACGGATCACAAGGTTTACGATTGGGAGATGATAGTCGAAAATTCCCGTCTGATTCTCGATACGAGGAACTCGCTTAAGAAATACGATCTGGAAAAGATTTATAAACTCGGCGGCGGAAGGTTCCCCGCGACTGTGGGGATGGTTATCCATTAGTTCCACGAAGGGGCGGAAAACCGCCCTTTCTTTTTGATTGAATATTTCAATAACCCTCTAACAATCATAAAGTTGGACAAACTAAATCACTATTGCGGCATCTTCGGAATTCACGGATGCGACGATGCCGCCTCCAAGACTTATATGGGGCTTTATGCGCTTCAGCATCGCGGCCAGGAATCCGCCGGTATCACGGTTTCCGATGGCGAACGGCTGATGGAGAGCAAGGGTCTCGGTCTTGTGAGCACTGTTTTCGGCACACCGGAGAAGCTTTGCGATATGACCGGAAATGCCGCAATCGGGCATGTTCGGTATTCTACCACCGGCCAAACCACCTATTCTAACGCCCAGCCTTTTACTATCGACTACAAACGCGGACAAATAGCGGGTGCGCACAACGGCAATCTGGTGAATGCGGAGATACTTCGCAGAAGAATGGAAGCGCAAGGCTCGATTTTCCGCACAACCACCGACACCGAGGTGATTCTGCATCTTCTCGCTCGAAGTTCCGCGGAATCCACTCCCGATGGCATCGCAGAAGCGCTTTCGCAGGTTCACGGCGCTTTCAGCATTGTGTTTCTCACACCGGACTATCTTATCGCGGTTCGCGACCCGCAGGGCGTTAGACCGCTCGAGATGACACGGATTCCGGGCGGTGGAGTGGTTTTCGCCAGCGAATCCTGCGCCTTCGATTTGCTCGATTTTCCGTTGGGAAGAAGCCTCGAACCGGGCGAGATGGTTGTCGTTGACAAATCCGGCCGTATCGAGAGCAGATTTCCCTTCGAGAAGGCGAAATCCGCGGCTTGCATCTTCGAGTTCATCTATTTCGCGAGGCCGGATAGTAGGATTTTCAACACGAATGTCGATAGAATCCGTAGGGGAATGGGCGAGATTCTGGCGAAGGAACAGCCCTGCGATGCCGACATCGTAATCTCGGTGCCGGACAGCTCCAACACGGCGGCTTTGGGCTATTCGAGAGCGAGCGGAATCCCCTTCGAACTGGGGCTTATTAGGAATCACTATATCGGCAGGACTTTTATTCAACCGCGGCAGGCGATACGCGATTTCGGTTCTCGAATCAAATATAATCCGGTGCGCGGAATCCTTAGGGGCAAGCGCGTTGTGGTTATCGACGATTCTATTGTCCGCGGAACGACCTCGCGTGCGCTTATCGCGATGATCCGTCAGGCTGGCGCCGCAGAGGTGCATCTGCGCATCGCAAGCCCGCCGATAAAGCATCCCTGCTATTATGGCATAGACACCCCGACCTACGAACAGCTTATTGCAAGCTCGGCCTCGGTGAAGGAGACGGCGAGATATATCGGCGCGGACAGCCTCGGTTATATCTCTCTCGAAGGAATGCTTGCGGTGGAGGGATTGCCGGAGATAGGTTTCTGCGATGCCTGTTTCAGCGGGAATTACCCGATAGTTGTGGAAGAAGTCTGCGATAAGTGCAGAATGGATAAATGCAAATAGGTCAATGAAAAGCAATTTTAGATAGGAGGAACAAATGGCAGAAAATTACGTCTATTTCTTCAGCGCGGGCGATTCCGACGGCGATGCGAGTATGCGTCAGATACTCGGCGGCAAGGGCGCGAACCTCGCTGAGATGTGCAGGATAGGAATTCCCGTTCCGCCGGGGTTTACTATAGCCACGACAGTCTGCGACTATTACTACAAACACGACAAAGCCTACCCACCGGAGCTTTGGGGACAGGTCGAGGAGAAACTTGGCAAGCTTGAAAGGGCGATGGGCAAGAAGTTCGGCGACACGAAGGACCCACTGCTGGTTTCGGTGCGATCCGGCGCGGCGGCATCGATGCCCGGAATGATGGACACGGTGCTGAACCTCGGGTTAAACGAGGAATCGGTGCGCGGCATCATCGAAAAGACCGGCAACGAGCGTTTCGGCTGGGATGCTTACCGCAGATTTATTCACATGTTTGGCGATGTCGTAATGGGCGTCCACCACGAGCATTTCGAGGCCGCAATTCAGCTGAAAAAGGCCGAGGCCGACGTGAAAATGGACACAGACCTTACCGCGCAAGATTTGAAAGAACTTGTCGCGAATTACAAAAAAATCTACAAAGAGCACACCGGCGAGGATTTCCCCTCCGACCCGATGGAACAGCTTCGCAAATCTATCGACGCTGTTTTCGGAAGCTGGAACACGCCGCGAGCGGTCAAATATCGCGAATTGAATGACATCAAGGGTCTTCTGGGCACTGCAGTGAATGTTCAGGCGATGGTTTTCGGGAATATGGGCGAAAATTGCGGCACCGGTGTGGCTTTCACGAGGAATCCCTCCTCCGGCGAGAACAAATTTTATGGCGAGTATCTTATGAACGCGCAGGGCGAGGATGTTGTGGCCGGAATCCGCACACCGCATCCTATCGCCGATCTCGAAAAGGAGATGCCCGGGATTTACGCCCAGCTTCTCGAAATCCGCGAGACTCTCGAAAAACATTACAAAGATATGCAGGATGTCGAGTTCACGATTCAGGACGGCAAACTGTGGATGCTTCAGACACGCAACGGCAAACGAACTATTTTCGGTGCTTTGCGGATTGCGGTCGAGATGGTTGAAGAGGGGCTTATCGACCGTAAAACCGCGATGATGCGTGTGGATGCGGAGCAGTTGAACCAACTTTTCGCGCCGATATTGGATCACAGCGATGTTTCGAGGGCCGAGGTCGAGGGCGAGGACCTTGCCTGTGGGCTTCCAGCCTCGCCCGGAGGCGCTACCGGCAAACTGGTTTTTTCCTCCGAGCATGCCGAGGAGGTTGTAAATAAAGCCAAAGCCGAGGCGGAGAAGCTTCCCAAGCGCGAGCGCGAGGAATATTTACGCAAGCACGGTCAAGTTATTCTCACCCGCATCGAGACCACGCCGGAGGATATCGGCGGAATGGCAGTTGCGGAGGGGATTCTCACCGCGCGCGGCGGAATGACCTCTCATGCCGCCGTGGTGGCTCGCGGAATGGGTGTGCCCTGTGTAGCCGGCGCGGAAAAGGTCGTCATTGATTATAGCACGAGAACGCTAAACATCGGCGACAGGAAATTCAAAGAGGGCGATTCGATTTCTATCGACGGTTTTGCCGGCAAGGTTTACGGCAGGCCGATCACGGTCAAGCCTTCGGAAATCCTGCAGGTGCTCGGCGGGGAGATGGCACCCGATGATTCGTTATTGTTCAGACAATACCACAAGTTCATGGGTTGGGCCGACGAGATCCGCGTTATGGGCGTCCGCACCAATGCCGACACTCCGAAAGACACCACTGTTGCGGTGAATTTCGGCGCGCAGGGAATCGGTCTTTGCAGAACGGAGCATATGTTTTTCGAGGCTGACAGGATTATCGCTTTCCGCAGGATGATCCTCGCGAAAGACGAAGAGGCGCGCAGAGAGGCTCTTACGAAGATTCTACCGCTTCAACGCGACGATTTCGAGGGGATTTTCCGCGCATTGGCGGGAAGGCCGGCGACGATTAGATTTCTCGATCCGCCGCTTCATGAATTCCTTCCACACGATGAGGCCGGACAGAAACAGGTAGCAGAACAGCTTGGTGTCGAGGTTTCGGTGATTCGCGAAAAGGTTCACTCCCTCGCGGAAACTAATCCGATGCTCGGCCATCGCGGATGCCGTCTCGGAATCAGCTATCCGGAGATTTCCGAGATGCAGACCCGCGCGGTTATCGAGGCGGCTGTGAAGGTCAAAAAAGAGGGGATCGAGGTTCATCCCGAGATAATGATCCCGCTTGTCGGCGAGATCAAAGAGCTTGCCCTTCAGAAGGCAGTGGTTATCGAAACCGCCGAGACAGTGCTCGCGGAGGCTGGAATGACGCGCGATGATATCCCTTACACAATCGGGACGATGATAGAAATCCCGCGCGCGGCGGTTACCGCTGATGAAATCGCCGAAGAGGCCGACTTTTTCAGTTTCGGCACGAACGATCTCACACAGATGGGGTGCGGATTCTCGCGCGACGACGCAGGGAAATTCCTTCCGGAGTATGTTCGATTGGGCATCTACGAGAAGGACCCATTCCAGGTGCTCGATCAGCGCGGAGTTGGCAAGCTTGTTAAAATAGCTTGCGAGCTTGGCAGAAAAGCGAATCCGAATCTCAAACTCGGTATCTGTGGCGAGCACGGCGGAGAGCCTTCTTCGGTGAAATTCTGCCATCGCACAGGGCTGAATTATGTAAGCTGTAGTCCCTATCGTGTGCCTGTCGCGCGTCTTGCGGCGGCTCAGGCTCAGATAGATACACCGCGCTAATTTGCGGCGTTTTAGAAATCAAAAAAACCAAAACCGGAGGGGATCACCCTTCGGTTTTTTTATAAATTCAAAAAAAAACGACCGCGCGGTCATTTTTTGTTTGCGTTCAGCCAATTTTATATTTAACATATCGATATAGAAATTAACACTTGCAGAAAGGGCAAAACATGGCAGTGAAAATGGATGCTCGCGACAAATTCCTCAAAGAAATCACCGATCTTTTCGGACCGAGCGGTTTCGAGGAAGAGGTCGGGAAATATGTCGAGAAAGAGCTTTCACCGTTGGGCGGCATCGTCCGCGACGGCCTTGGGAGCACTTTCGGTATTAAAAAGGGAACTTCGGATTCGCCGAAGATCCTTATCGCGGGGCACATGGACGAAATTGGGTTCATGGTTGCCGGAATCACTAAGAGCGGTTATCTCAAGATTAACCCGCTTGGCGGATGGTGGCCGCATGTGCTTTTGAGCCAAAAGGTCGTCATTCGCACACGGAAGGGCGATCTCGTTACCGGTATTATCGGGTCGAAAGCGCCGCATGGAATGAAAGCCGATGAGCGCAACAAGGTCATGGACATCGACGACCTCTATGTCGATATCGGAGCTTCCGAGGACAACGAAGCGGCCGAGAAATTCGGAATCCGCGTCGGCGATCCAATCGTGCCCTATGCCGAGTTCGAGAAACTCGGTCCGGACGGCAAATTCCTTATGGCGAAGGCCTGGGACAACCGTATCGGCGTTGCGGTGGCTATCGAAGTCGCCAAAGCACTTAAGGACAAAAAGCACCCGAACACGCTTTATGCGGGCGGCACTGTGATGGAAGAGGTCGGTCTTCGCGGTGCGGCCACAAGCGCATACCATGTTAACCCGGACGTCGCTATCGCCCTCGATGTTACGCTTGCGGCGGATATACCGAGTTCACCGAATGCGGAATGGGGCGAAAAGATCGGCAAAGGCCCATCGATTAGCGTTATGGACGGAAGTCTTCTTCCGAACCCGAGGCTTCTCGATTTCGTGCTCGAAACCGCCGACAAGAACAAGATACCCTATCAGATGGGCAGTCTTCGCTACGGCGGCACCGACGGCGGTGCTTTTGCCAAAACCAGAAGCGGAATCCCCAGCCTGACATGCAGTATCGCCACGCGCTATATTCACAGCCACTACGGCATTCTTCACCGCGACGATGTCGATAATCTCATCAAGCTTCTCACCGAGGTAATGATGAAACTCGACAAAAAGACCCTCGACAAAATCCGCTATCAATAGGGATTTCACAGGGAATTCAGAAGGGGCGGTCAATTGACCGCCCTTTTTTTGGGGTTGTTGATGCGACTGCCTCCGATTATCTGTTCTTGACTTGCGGGCGATATTCCACTATGTTAAATAAATATCGATTTCGAGAATAATGTTGAAGCATCTGAAAATATCAAACCTCGCGGTTATCGACTCGGCGGAATTCGACTTCGGCGAGGGATTCTGTGTGCTTACCGGCGAGACCGGCGCGGGCAAATCGCTTGTGGTTAGCGCGATAGAGCTTTTGCTGGGCGGAAGAGCGGATTCGGGAAAGGTGCGCACCGGCGAAAGGGAGGCAGTTATAGAGGGAGTTTTCTTCGAGGGCGGGAGGAATGTCCATATTAAAAGGAAAATTTCCGAAAACGGTCGAAGTTCGGCGTGGATTGACGAAACCCCCGTGAATATGGCCGAGCTAAAGGATGCCACCGCGAGATTCGCCGATCTTCTCGGACAGCACGAGCACCATGTTCTTCTCGATCCGGAGACGCATATTAATTTTCTCGATATTTTCGGCGGACATAAAGCTTACGCGGCGGCCTATTACGCCGAGTTTCAGCAGTTGGAGTCTCAAAAAAACGCGCTTCGACGTCTTTCCGCGAAGATAACCGAGGCCGAAAACCGTGCGAATTTGCGCGAATATGAGCTTTCCGAGCTTGAATCGGCGGCGCTCGATGTTGCCGAATGGGAAGAGTTGACTTTAACAATGCGCCTAATCGAGTCCGCGGAGACGATCGCCGAAAAGGCCGGAGGCGCGCATATAGCTCTTTCTGAGGGTGAATGCAACGCCGTTTCTAATGTTGTATCCGCCCAAAAGATGATCGCCGATATAGCGGAGCTTGTTCCGTGCGGCGCAGAGATCGTCGAGATGCTCGAAACCGCGGTGGTTACCCTCGAGGAGGCTTCGCGGGAGATAGGTGGAATCGCGGGGAGTGTGGATATCGACCCTGAGGAGGCCGAGAGATTGCGCCATCGCCAAATGGCTCTGCAAAGGCTTTGCAGGAAATATAACCGCGACATAAAATCGCTTATCGAGTATGCCGAAGAACTTAAGGGCGAGGCCGGCGAGGTCGAGAGGCTTCTTATCGAGCGCGAGGAATTGGAACGAGCAATTACAAGACAACGCATGAGGCTTGTCGAGATGGCGTCCGATCTCTCGGAAAAGCGCAAAAAGGCCGCACCGAGACTTGCAGATAAGATTATCGAGGTGCTCGCGCCATTGAGCATGGACAGGGTGCTATTCGAAGTCAAATTTTTTGGAAGCAACGAACTTCTAACGACTGGGCTTGAAACCGTGGAGTTCTATATTTCGACGAATCCCGGAGAGGATTTGCGCCCGTTGGCGGGGATTGTGAGCGGTGGCGAGCTGTCGCGGATTATGCTCGCGCTTAAGACGCTCTTTATCGACATGGAGGAGAGTGGAATGCTCGTTTTCGACGAGGTCGATACCGGCATCGGCGGCGATATCGGGCGGCATATCGGGAAAGCGCTGGTGAATTTGTCGAAATCGAAGCAATTATTGGTAATTACGCATTTGCCGCAGATTGCACGAATGGCGGATAGGCATTATATAATCGAGAAATTTGAGAGCGGCGGCAGGACGCGTGTTTCGGCGCGGGAGGTTGTCGGCATGGAACGCGAAAAAGAGCTTGCGAGAATGCATGGCTGGGACAAAGAGCCAACCGGAGCGGTATGATCGAACCCGAAGAAAATATAGACTATCTCGATAAAAAATATCACAGTAAATACGAGAAATCGGTTTATGTTGACAGAGCGCTGACTATTCCGAATGTTCTTACTGTATCGCGACTTATCGTTTTGCCATTTTTGGTTTGGAGCCTCAATCATCTTGACGAATTGGGGCCGATACCGACAATCGCGATGGGATTCTATATGTTCCTCAGCGATGTTCTAGACGGCGTTCTGGCGAAAGCGCTTGGTCAGATTTCGCTTGTCGGCGCGGCGATGGATCCGGTGGTCGATAAAATCACGATCAACACGATTGCAATCGCTTTTGCTTTCAAGGGATGGATTCCCCTATGGGCTATCGCGCTTATCTTGTTGAGAGACTTGAGCATACTAATATTCGGCATGAAGATTTTCGTCAACTACGGCACGCTTGTAACACCGGTTTTTTGGGGGCGGATTACTCCGTTGGCGTGGGGCGCGGTCTTTATTTCCGCTTTTGCCGATATGACAATTTTGAAATGGATTTTCCTTTCCATCGCAATGGCTTTGACTATTATCTCCGGAATCATATATTATAGCCGTTACAGCGAATTGATAACAACGAAGCAAGGGAGTAACAAATGCGCCAATTCGCAGTGATCGGCCTTGGCAATTTTGGTTCGACAGTGGCAAAAGAGCTTTCTAAGAAGGGTTTGCAGGTTGTTGCTGTCGATCTTAATCCGTCCAGAGCGGACGATCTTCGCGGAATCGTAACCCACTCCGTTGTCGGGGATGCCACAGAGGCGCAGTTCATCGCGAGTAGCGGCATCGGCGAGGTCGATGTCGCAATCGTGGCGCTCGGGGACGATATCGAAGCGAGTGTCCTCGCTACATTGAATCTTGCAGAAAGCGGAATTCCGGAGATTATCGCGAAGGGGATTTCTGAGGAGCACGGAAGGGTGCTTAGCGCTGTCGGTGCGACGAAGATTGTATATCCCGAGAAGGAAATCGCCCAGAAAATTGCCTCTGCGATAGCCGCTCCAAATATTATCGACCATATTCCGCTGACTGAAGGCTATATCATCGTCGAGATGGTTACCCCAAAAGATTTCGAGGGCAAGACGCTTCTGGATCTGAATCTCCGCAGAGAATACGGTGTCGAATTGCTCGCTATCAAGAGAGCTTCGCCGGAAGATAAGCCTTCGGTGATAGTCGTGCCGGGGGCCGGCGAGTTTATAAAAAAAGCGGACAAACTCGTCCTCCTCGGCTCCGAGGAGGATGTCCAATCGATACAGGGAATTTAATTTGCGCATAATCCTCTGGAAAATACTGCTTTTTATATCCATCCTTGGCATTGTCGTCGCGATTTCCTGCGGCGGCGGACCGGTCGGCGGGTTTCAAGTGTCTGTAAATATGAACGACAGCCTTGCAAGATTCGCGGACGCCCGCATCTATGTCGATAAAATCAACCTTTTCGAGCGAGCCGACGGCACAACCGGATATGAGATTCTTCCCAGCGATGCGACCGATTTTTCGCATATGCTTTTCAATCTTGTCGGGGGAGCAAGCGGCGCGGATCCGGTTTTCAGCCTTAGTTGGACCGCCTCTGTGCAGGAGATTAGCGAGACGATTGGCAAAAACTACGCCGCCTATTCGATTAAAATGTTCCCCGACCTGACCGAATACCGTCAGATTGCCAAATCGGCGGATTATATGGCCTCGTATAACGCGCAAACGTGCTTTATTATTGTAGTAATTACAAATGTTAACACGGAAAGCGCGTGGATGAACGGGATTTTTAACGGCGTATATATCGAAAAAGTCGGCGATAAATGGCGAAGGATACAGCTTCGCGAGGGGCGTTTCGGCGCGAATTATTCGACAGGCAGGGGAATTACGAGTTAGGAGTTTAGTATGAGAAAAATTTCTTTGTTGGTTTTTGTGCTTTTGTTTGCGCTGTCTGCTGTAGGGGAGGTTCCGCAGGGGGTTGGCGAGCTTGTGGAATCATATCGGTCTGCTTTGAGCGAGAAGAATTACAGTGCAATCGAGGGAAAACTCGCAACGAATTTTGATTTTAGCGGCGCAGGGCCGCAGATTTCGCCGATGGTGCTTCAGCAGATTGTTTCGACGGGAGTTTATCAATTCAACGTGATAAATGAGATCGAGGCCGAGGAGATGGACGGTTTCATACGGGTTTATATTACCGGTGAAATCGAAGCGATGGGCGCAAAGAGAGAAGGCACCGATGTTATGGATGTGGTTATGGAAAACGGTGTTTGGAAAATCCTCGCGCTTGGATCGGGAGTTGCACAACCTATGATTATTCAGGATCCGACGACACAGCTTAATTTCGACATCGAAGGGCCGCATTTTACGATAATCGATTTTTCGGCGGAGCACGATCATATTATCGTCGAGGTGGGGCTTGGCGATGGTTCGATAGCGAATTTCGTGGTCGATAACGGCACGCCGATTTCGATTGTCGGATTCAAACATGCCGACAAATTTGATGCTGGACAACCGATGGCGACCGCTATCGAAGCTCTTGGTGCCGGCGGGGCAATCGAAAAAACTGGCGCGATTATGATAGATTATCTCAAAATCGGCGATTTCGAGGTCTCTAATCTCACCGCGATAACGATGGACCTCGACCATCTTTCGGAGGCTATGGAAGTCGAAATTGTGGGGTTGTTGGGGACGGAGTTTCTGAGCAAATTCGCGTGGACATTGGATTACTCGGGCAACAAGATGATTTTGCACAGGCTTGGTGCGGACGGTGAAATCGAGATGGATATTCCGGGCGACCCGATTTTCTCGCGTCAACCGACACATGTGATTCCCTTCGACCGGACGATGCATTTGCTCTCGACCGAGGCGGAGTTCGCTTCGGGGGTCAAGGTTAAGGTAATTCTCGATTCTGGCGCGCCGGCGGGGGTTTTGGTGCCGGAGATTTTCACCGCGCTTCCCGAAGATTCATACATCGAGGGGGAATCGGACACGCTGATGGGCGCGGACAAAGCAAAACGCGCAGTTCCGGTAATCACGCCGAAAAAACTCTCGGTGGGTCCAATTCTCAGAGACGACTACAAAATCGTCGTATCGGATTTGTCACATTTGAATATCGAGGGGTTGCCGATTCGCGTGGATGCCATAGTGGGCTTCAATTTTTTCTCGGACTGGCTTATTACGACTTGGTTCAATAAGGACATTATCGAGCTTAGGCCTATCCCGAAATAGGCTAAGTTGGTAAGGTTTTTGCTACATAAACGAGATTTTTTAAGAAACAAACGAAAAGGAGTAAAAATGAAAAGGTTTGTTCTTCTGTTAACGATCGCAATGCTTTCCGCGACCGCGTTCGCTCAACTGGAGCTGATTCAGAACGTCTTCGACAACACGGAATTCACGCCGAACTACTCGGAGGGTTCTTGGGCCGAATATAAGATTATCGACAAAGATGGCAAGGCGAGCAATCTGAAGTTCAGCGTGCTTAAGGTCGAGCCGGAGGGAAAAGAGCCTTTCGTGTTCGAGATGAAGATGACCGACAGCGAGGGCATGTGGGTCATAACCCAGTTCGCCGGCGCGGATCCGATGGATAAAGGATCTTTTAGTTATATGATAACTCAGCGCAAGGGCGAGACCGCGCGCAAGGTTGATGTTAGCCAGATGGCCTCTATACTCGGAACTTCGGAACCGGAAAAAGGGAATACCGAGAAATCGCAACCCCCCGACGACCTTTCTGTCGAAATCGAGAAGGATGTTGTTATCGAGGTGCCCGCGGGCAAATTCGAGACGGTTCGTGCGACAATCAAAAACGACGAGATGGTCTCGTATATTTGGTTTTCCGAGAAAGCCGGCCCCTTCGGAATGGTGAAGGCTGAGCAGATAGGGCAGGGCGGTGCCGAGCTTTTAGCGCATGGCGACAAGGCGGCCTCGGAAATCACCGGCAAGGTCGAAGAAATCAAGCTTCCTAACCTGGAGAATCTTATCAAAATGGCGATTCCCCAACCGGGGAATTAATAATCGCGCACAGCGGTTTTCGTGCCCCCGATGCTTTTTGCATTGGGGGCATTTCTTTTACGCTTAAAGTGAAATCATGTAGAAGGAAATCTCAGCGCCGAAACGGATTGTGGCGTGGGTGAGCCGAAGACGGTGTTCGCGCGGGATGACCGATATTTCCTGCGGTTCGCGGGGGTTGCCGTATCTGTCTGTTGCGGCGACAGTATTGTTAATTTCGCCGAGGGTAATGTTTTTGTTCGGCATGAAAACGCCGCTGGCGTCGAGGTGGAAGGCGAGATAGTCGGTTATACGGACCTTGGTGCCCAGTAATAGTTCAAGCCCGGAGAGTGAGATTTTGCTCGAATTGCCGAGCGAAGCTTCGAGTCCGCCGCCGAGCTGGTCGTAGTAAATACCATTCACACGATATGTTTCGTCGATTTCGAAGATGTCCGCCATCAGGCCTACGCCGATATAAGGTTCGAGGCCGTAGGGCATCGCGGCGGAAAGGCGCAGTTTCGGGGTTATCTCGGTTATCATTATGTGAAGGCTGTCTTTGCGGTAGGTCATCAGCGAGTCGTCGGTCTGGTTTTCGCTGTAGGTGGCGATTAGGCCGAGATTTGTTTTGGCGAAGGTTGTCAGAATCTCGATTCGCTCGCCCTTTGGCAGACGCAGAAATCCGCCGGCCTCGAATCCCCAGAGATAGTCGAACTCTTCGCGGAAATTAGTTATACGGTAAATATCGTTGCTCTGAAGCTCGACCACCGAGCCGATGACATCCAGTCCGAATGGCCCTGTGCCGATAAGCGCGGAAGCTGTAATCCCCAAATGATAGGCGTCGGTGCTCTCGCCGCGGCTGTCGTAGCAGTCGAAGCACTCGAAAACCGGATACCGTGCCTCCGCCGGAATGGCGAGAAGCGATACGAAAAGGGCTATCAGGAGGAAATTCTTCAATAGCGTCCCTTTCCGCAATCGAGGCAGAAGCTTATGGGAAGCTCGAAAGCGACTGTAACCTGGCTGAATCCGGGGTGGATGCCGATGGTGTTTTGAATTGTGCCGAGATTTTTTCCGAGGTCAGAATAGGCGAGGTTCACCGGTTGCATCGGGGAAGTTTCATATTCTAAATAAAAGGCGTATTTGCTACAGAGGCGAACTCTCATTCCCGCGCCGACATTAAAACCGTGGCCAACACCGTCGGCCTCGCCGAGGCTTAGGAGATTAACTCCGTATCCCATATGAACATAGGGTTGCCAGCGGTCATCTAACTCGACCGACCATCGCATTCTTCCGACAATCCCGATGCCGTTCATTGTCCAGGATTCGAAGCCCTCGACGGTATTTCCGAGGATGTCGGTCTCTTCGTTTCCGAAATGAAACTGGTTCGAGAAGAAATCGCACTGGGCTTCGAGATCGAACCGATGTCTGCGATCGTAATTGTCCGGGCGGTAGAAAAATCCCAGTTTGCCGCCGAAGGATGAGCCGCGCGTGGCTTCGGTCATGGAAGGATTAACAGATGTTACGACCGTGTTCGGGGTTCTGTCGATGAATATCGGCATATTTGTCGCCGAGACCCCAAAATGCCCCGAGCCGAGCATTGGAGCGATATAGATGCCGAAGCCCGGATCCTCCGGGGCCGCGAGGAGAATAAGGGGAAGTGTCAATAATAACGCTAAACAGAGGGTGTTCTTTTTCATCACCGCTCCTTTTTAAATGTCCAACTTTATTATAAAGTAAGAAATATTGATTATCATGTCAAGTGTTAAATTAAGCATTTCTTGCAATAGCTTATATTTCATTGTATTGGGCGGTGCGATGAAGTATCTGAATTGTTGTCTTGACTATGATGTTAATTTAACCTAAAATATACGCTATGGAAGACCTTTCGACAAATTTAGAGGATTACCTCGAATCGATTTTGAATTTGATAGAGAAATCCGGGCGTGCGCATATTAGCGAAATTGCCGATGCTATGGGCGTATCGCGGCCTTCGGTAACGCAGATAATCGCAAAACTCGCCGAGATGGGATTCGTCGAGCATGAGCCATACCGCGATGTAACCCTCACGGCGAGAGGCGCGGCTGTTGCAAGGGCTGTGGTGAGGCGTCACGGGCTTTTCCGAGAATTTCTGGTCGATATTCTTGGGGTGCCGGAAATGATTGCGGACGACGAGGCCTGCAAACTCGAGCATTCGATTGGAATTATCACCACTGAGAAATTCGCGGCCTTTATCGAGTATATAGCTTCGGAAGAAATTCCGCCGGAATGGCTTGCAAGATTCAAAAAGCGACGAGCCGGAGATAGTTGATATGAGCGGATTTAAGGGCAAACATATCCTTTTGGGGGTAACAGCTTCGGTTGCTGTGTATAAGGCCTGCGAACTGGCGAGGATGTTCATTCGTTCCGGTGCGAAGGTTCGAGTGGTAATGTCGAAAAATTCCACAGAGCTTGTTGGGCCGCTACTTTTCGAGACTTTGACCGGCAATTGTGTCTATGTCGATATGTTTCCGAAGGAACGACTCGATCCTATGAAACATATCGGGTTGGCGGACTGGGCGGATATTTTCGTAGTAGCACCGGCGACAGCGAATTTTATCGGCAAAGCGGCGGGCGGCATCGCAGACGACCTGATTTCGACTACCTATCTCACGTTGGAAGTGCCTGTGGTTATCGCCCCCGCGATGAATACGCGCATGTGGAACGACCCCTCGGTGCGCGCGAATGTCGAAACACTGAAAGAGCGCGGCGTGGTTTTTGTTGGGCCGGGGTCGGGAAAGCTTGCCTGCGGGACTTCCGGCGCGGGACGTCTGACCGAACTTGAAGAAATTTTCGGTGCGGTGGAGGAGATATTGCGAAAGCCGGGCCCGCTTAGCGGCATAACAATGCTTGTTACCGCCGGACCGACACGCGAATATATCGACGATGTGCGATTTTTATCGAACCCTTCGACCGGGAAAATGGGATTCGCGATAGCCGAAGAGGCCTCGGCGATGGGTGCCGATGTAATTTTGATTCACGGGCCGACCTCGATTTCTTTGCCGGATGGTGTCGAGGAGGTGGCGGTTATTTCCGCAGAGGAAATGAAACGCGCCGTTTTCGAACGTGCCGAGGAAGCGGATGTTTTCGTTATGTCCGCGGCTGTGGCTGATTGGACTGTCGAAAAGCGAGAGGGCAAAATCAAAAAGGCCGGAAGGGATAAGCTCGTGCTCGAACTGGTTCCGACATCGGATATTCTCGCGGAAATCGGCGCGAAATATAGCGACAGGGTTTTGGTCGGATTCGCAGTGGAGACGGAAAATATCCTCGAAAACGCCAAGGGAAAGATGGCGCGAAAGAATTTGGATATTATTTTCGCAAACGACCCAAACCGCGAAGGTTCGGCTTTTGCGGGGGATACGAACGCGGGATTACTCATCTCGAAACGCGGGATTACTGAAGTGCCTTTGGTCTCAAAAAATGATGTCGCGAGGATGATTATTTCCGAGGTTTGTTGGTCATTGAAAGAAAAACGAATTGACACTTGAATCGTGAAGTCTATATTAACCGAACTATAAATTATTTTCGGGAATTGAAAATGAAAGTTAAAGCGATTATTCTTCTGACAGCCTTTATTACGGCGGCAATCGCCCTACCTATCGAGATCAGCAACGCGAACCTCCGCGTTGTGATGGACGACACAACCGGAATGTTCACGATAGGCAAATCGAACGGAAGTCCGCTTATCGACGGATACCCATCGCTGGGCGGAACACATTTCATTGCTAAAATCAACACGACCGTTTATTCGAACAAGCCCGGACTGGGCCTTACAATGCCGCTTCTCGAGCCCGGAAGAATACCGGAATCGCATTATATGTCGATTCAGTGGATTCGCGACCCTGTAAGGATTTGGCAGAAGTTTTATTTCCTTCCGGAAGACTCGCTGGACGGTTTTGTGAATATCGAACTTCTGGCATATAACGACTCGCCCGACACCTCTTATGTAGGTTTTGGGCTTTATCTCGATATCGCCTGCGGTGCGAATGACAACCCGATTTTGGAGCTTCCCACCGGTGTTCGTCCTACGACGATTTCATTCGTTGGTGATCTTCCGGCATATTGGACTTTTTACGAAAACTCCATCAGTCAGGATACGATTTATACGCATTCACAGGGGGTTCCTTTCGGGAGCGGGCTTATGTATCCCGATGAGATGTATTTCGGGAACGCGGCACAGCTTGGCAATGCGGAGTGGTATCCCTCTTTCCTTCCGGGGCTTGAATACACGGACATGTCGATTCTCGTCCTTTGGGAGCCTTTTATTCTCACGGCTTACAGCTGGTATTTGGTTCAGCTTTATTATGGCGTGGGGTATCCCGGCTTCAATGTCGAGGAGCGTTATCAGAAGCCGAAAAGTTTCGCGCTTGGGAATCCCCGTCCGAATCCTTTCAACTCGCGTGTTTCGGTTCCATATGAGATTGCCGATAGAGCGCAGAATGTCAGTTGGAATATCTATGATCTTTCCGGTAGGGTCGTGAAACATTCACGTCCTGAGGTAATGAATCCGGGGGAACACAAAATAAGCTGGGATTGCGTTGACGACAGCGGCAGGGAAGTTCCGGCCGGATTGTATCTTCTGGCGCTATGGGCGGATGGTGTCCGCGAGACAAAGCGTTTGGTTTTTGTTAAGTAGAAATATCCCCAATGTATCGGTTATATGCTTTTATACTACGGTTTTAGGCGGTTTTTCTAACTTGCATAGAGCCGGAGATACTTATATTCTAAGTTGGAATGCTGATTGCGAAAGACATAAAAAAGGGTTATCCCGAAGGCGACGGCAGACGTTTGGAGGTGCTCGGCGGCGCTGACCTTTCGGTTTCCGACGGCGAATTTGTGGCGATTACCGGCGAATCCGGAGTCGGCAAATCCACGCTATTGCATCTTCTCGGGCTTCTCGACACACCGGACGACGGCGAGATTTATATCGACGGCAAACCCGTTTCGAACGAAAGCGACCGCAATCGTGCGGCAATTCGGATGCGGAAGATAGGATTTGTGTTTCAATTTCATCATCTTCTTCCGGAATTCAATGCGATCGAGAATATCGCTATCCCTCTTCGTCTGGCGGACTTATCCGAATCGAAGGCGATGGAAAGAGCTGGACAGCTTCTCGAAGAGGTGGGTCTTTCCGAGCGCGCGGATCATTTTCCGAATGCTCTTTCGGGCGGAGAGCAACAGAGGATTGCTCTTGCAAGGGCTTTGGCATGCCAGCCGCGGCTACTTCTGGCGGACGAACCAACCGGCAATCTCGACGAGAAAACCGCGGGCAAGCTCACCGACCTTCTTTTTCGGATGACTGGCGCGACAGGGATGTCGGTGGTTCTGGCGACGCATAACCGCGAATTGGCGGCGCAGGCCGATAGTATCTATCTGCTCGAATCGGGCGTGTTGAAGGTTGTTGAACAAAAGAAAACTTAGACGGAGCGGGAAGTGAAACATAAATGCCAATCCTGCAAGAACTCCGAAGGCGAGATTAAGTGCGTCCTCGTTATCGGCGGAGAACGTATCGAGAAATATCTTTGCAGGGAGTGCGCACGAAAGGCTGGAATCGAAGAACAGCTTAAAATGAATCGGAAAAAGGCCAAAGAATTCGTAATCACCGGCCAAAAAAAAGATACTGTCTGCTCTTCTTGCACGATGAGTTTTTCGCGTTTCATCGAGACGGGGCTTTTGGGGTGCCCTGAATGCTACGAGGCTTTTGGGAACGCGCTTAGAGATATTTTAAAAGGGATTCATTCGGTGAGTTATCATCGCGGACGAGGTCCGGGCGACGAGAAAACCCTGGACATCGCGCATCTTAAATGGAAACTCTCCGAGGCGATTCGTTCCGAGGATTTCGAGCTTGCGGCGAGACTTCGCGACGAGATAAAAATGTTCGAAAGAGGCAACAATTGATTAGCGGAACATTTCCACAGAGGCTTCCCGATTGGCTTTCTTTTGGCGGCGATGATTTTGAAGTAGTGCTTTCCACGGAGGCCTTTTATGTTCGCAATCTGAAGGACAGGCCTTTTCCGGACATGCTTAACGAAGAGGATTTGAATACGACGAGACGTCAGCTTATCGAAGCTCTGGAAGGAATTACCGCCGGATACAAACTAATCGAGACGGACAGGCTTACGCCGCTTGATGTGAGTTATCTTGTCGAAAGACAGAGTGTCTGCGAGGAGGTCGCTCGAAGGCGTCGCGGAACTGCTATGTTGATTACGTCCGACGAAAGCAATTGGATAACGCTTAACTCGTCGGATCATTTTCGTTTCCGGTTCGCGATGGCGGGAAGCGATGTCGAAAAGGCTTACCGCAAGGCGCGGAGTTTCACCGAGGAGCTTGAAAAGGGGCTTCCGTTGGCTTATTCGGAGCGGTTTGGCTTTCTGACCTCCCGGCCTACCGAATGTGGAACCGGCCTTTTTATGCGCTTTGTGGTGCATATTCCGGGATTGCTTTTCAGCAATAATCTTCCAGCGCTGAGGGATTCGCTTTTGAAATGCGGGGCAACAATCAAGCCTGAGCTTCAGGAGGGCATCAGCTCGGATGGCCATCTTTTCACGGTGCAGACTTCGCATACGCTTGGAATCGACGAGGAAACGATCCTCGAAAAGGCGCAGGAAATGATTTCCGGCATCGTGCAGATGGAGTTCGAGTCTCGTGATAATCTTGTTTCGAAGGCAAAATTGGAGATAGAGGACAAGATTCTTCGCGGAATCGGGATTATCACCCATTCGCGGTTGATAACCGAACGCGAGGGTTATGCTCTTGCAAGCGCTTTAAGGCTGGGCGCTTCGGAGGGATTCACGGCGGAGAATATCGATATATTTGGGGCGACCGAGCTATTTCAGGTGGGCAAACCGTCGCATCTAATCGCGCGCGGCTCATCGATTGTCCAAAAGGAGATGGACAAAAACAGGTCGGATTTATTTAAAAGCTATTTAAAACTCGAAGGATAAAAAATGTTGCGTTTTTGGTGCAGAGCGAAAATATCGAAGGTTACGATAACGGGCCTCGAACTCGATTATGAGGGCAGTATCACGCTTCCGCCGGAGCTTATGGAGGCGGCGGATATTCTCGAGGGTGAGCGTGTGCAGGTTGTGAACATGAACAACGGCGACCGTCTCGAAACCTATGTAATAAAAGGCAAGAACGACGGCGGTGTGCTTTTGAATGGCCCTGCCGCGCGTCGCGGGATGCCCGGCGATAGGGTTATGGTGCTCGCATACGCTATCGGGGACAGGGACGAGGTTAGAGCGCCGATTCTGGTGCGTGTCGATTCGGAAAACCACCTTGTGTCGGTGGGAGAGTTATGACGGGCGCGATTATCCTTGCCGCGGGCGAGGGCAAGCGGATGAAGAGCGATATCGCCAAGGTTCTTCATGAGATTGGCGGCCGTCCGATGGTCGATTATGTTATCGACGCCGCAAAGGCTGTGGAGCCGGCGAAAATCGTTCTGGTTGTCGGCAATCGGATGGATCAGGTTATCGCGAGGCTTCACAAATCGCGCGTGATTTTCGCGGTTCAGGAAGAGCAGAGGGGCACCGCAGATGCAGTGAAAACGGCGCAGTTGCCCTTTTCGTATTTCGAGGGTGAGATTTTTGTGCTGTGCGGCGATATGCCTCTTGTCCGTGGGGAGACTTTGCGAAAGATGCTCGAGTTCCATAGAGCGAAAGGCTCGAGTGCGACTGTAATGACCGGAATTCTCGATGATCCGGCGCAATACGGCAGAATTGTTCGCGACTCCGATGGCGAGTTTGCTGAAATAGTCGAGTTTGCTGACGGCGGCGAGGAAATCCGCGCAATAAAAGAGGTCAACAGCGGAACCTATGTCTTCGATTCTGTGGAATTGTGGCCTGCGCTCGAGGAGATTAGCTCGGATAATGTGCAGGGGGAATTTTATTTAACCGATGTGATGACGATTCTTAAGCGCAAGGGCAAGACTGTCGCGGCATTTATCGTCGATGACAGTTCAGAACTTCTCGGAGTTAATACTCCCGAGCAGTTGAAACTCGCCGAGGACGCGCTTATGCAACGCTAAAGACGGAGGTATTGATTATGAAAAGGTCGATGGTTGTTTTGGTATTGCTTATGGTAGGGATAATTTTCGCCGAAGAGCATCAAGTGGAGCCATTTAGTGCCGGCGAGGGGCGGGCGATTGAAATCTACAACCGGCTATTGCCGATTCTCGAAGCCTGCGAAAGCCATTTCGCGGAGAATGAGGAAATCGGCTTCGAGGATATTGTCGGAATCGCGGCTGAGGAGGAAATTGACCTCGATGATGCGCGCGAAGCGGTGCTTTTTGACCCGAACATGACAGTATATGCTATCGAGGAGCTTATCGGTTACTCGACTAATTACTACCAGCTGGCCGACGAAGCGGAGGAATCCAAAAATGCTTTGATGTCGGCGGCGAAAATGGCTGAACGCCATGCGAGAACGCTTGTTAAGTTGGTCGAAGAGTGGGCGCCCGATGCACTTCCGGACGAGGAGGAATAGTGCATCGAATAATCAAGCAACGAAAAATCAGCGTTCACAATCTCGACAGAAAAGCCTGTAATGCTTTGAGTATCAAGGAGCTTCTCGAAGCTCAGTCTGGAATTCTTTCGGCAAAACTCGACGAGGTAAAGGGCGAGCTTTTCGTGGTTTACGATCTCACAGAGACCGATTACGACCATATCGAAAAATTACTCGGTAAAATTGGCATCAAAGAGGAAAGCTCTCTTTGGAAATCGCTTAGAGAGAGTTTCATTCGGTTCGCGGAGGATAATGAGAAGGCGCATATTCTTGCACACGCCGATGTTGTCGCCTATTCTCCGATGGAGAAAATCGACGAGGAGCTTGAGAAGCTCGATTAGAGCCTTTTTAGTATGAAGAAACCCCCCGATTTGCAGGGGGTTTCTTTGTTTATGCACCGACTAATAGACGGGAATGCTGTCGCAAGGAGTGCATTCGAGAGCGGTATCCCAGCATGCGGAATGCCCCTCGGGATAAGTAATCCTTCCGTAGTGCGAGATGAGATTCCATGTTATCAGCCATCTTCCGGGGCGTCCGCCGTCGGCGTCGCGAAGCCATCCGGAGGCCATTTCGCCGTCAATTTCGTAATGAAGCGAATCGCCGAAATTTGGCCCTTCGGTGTTGATATTCGCGAGTGTTAGCGATGCGGTTGTGTCACCTGGGGTATTTAACCAGTCTATCCACAACACAGGCCCTTCGGCGGGGTCATAAAAGCGCCACCATCCGCCCACCGCGCTGAAATTGCATTTGCCGTCATACCATAAGAAATTCGTTAAGTCGGCATTTGTAACGCGCATCTGCCATTCGACGCTATCCGCGGCGACAAGGTGAGCGGTGAGGGCGATGTTGTTGCTCTCCGCACCGAAAGTCCATTTCCATGTTAAATCCCCCTCGTAACTAGGTTCTTGGCTAAGCGCAAGCACGAAGGCTAAACGCGGCAAAGCAAGGAATATCTGCGTAAGACTTCCCCAGACGGTAACCAGAAAAGCCGCCGTGTCGAAATCCGCGCATCTGTCCATAGGCCGCGCGAGAGACGCGGTCGTGAAGAGCGAAAGGTCCATGGTTACGGTTTCTGCGCCGGGGACAGTCGGACGTTCCGGCTCCGGTTCGGTGCTCGAGCATGCTATAGCCAGAATTAGCCCCAAAATCAAAATTCCAGCCAGCGTTAGTAATGTGATTTTTTTCATGACAACCTCCCTTTTTCGCAAAATGAATGTAATCCCCGAATATGTCAAGCGCTTTCGGGCGAGTTTTTCAAAAACAATCAAAAAAGTCTTGATTGACTCGATATTGGATATTATTCTAATATCATAAATCGAAAAAGGGAGGAATCTTGGAAAGGGAAAAATTAATTTCCGAACTGAAATATTCTTATTCGCGTCGAAGGTCGGAACAGTGGTTCATGGTTGTTACGATAATGGTCGTAATACTGGCTTTGGCGGCGGGTTTGAGCTATATAATGGGCGACGGATTCTCGCTGAAAAACCAGCTTATAATCTGGGGCTGTGCCCTTTTGTGGATCGTCGTTTTTAGCACAGGCCATGTCAAAGAGATGCGCAGGCTCGTGAATAACGAAAACAAGGTTATCGAGCGCCTTAAGAAGGGCGAAAAGTTCAGATATACCGAGAAGGCCGAGCCGGCTTTATCAAGATGGTTGACCGCGATTGTTTCTGCGCTTATCGGGATGGCGCTTCTGTATTTCAGCGTCAACACGCTTTGCGGCGCAAAATTAATCGGCGAATCTTCGATAGAGTTGACCGCGGAAATCACGGTGATTATTTTTGCGGCGATTCTTGCAGTATTGGCGGCACTGATGCGAATTTTCCCGCTTCGTCAGAGATATTACGGTATCCGTGTTTCCGTTTTGGAAAACGACCCAACGATGCTAAAATACCGTGTCAGAAGGCTTTCCTGAAGCAAAAAAGGAAAATGGGGCTTTGCCCTTGACTGAGATGCCTTTCGGGAATAGATTATAAATTACATCGTTCTTATAAAAAAAGGAGACATAATGCCATTTCCCGGAAGCAAAAAAATTTGGTTCGATGGAGAATTAATCGACCATGAAGAGGCGAAAATTCATGTCCTGTCGCATGTAATCCATTACGGCACAGGGGTTTTTGAGGGCGAACGCTGTTATGAAACAGTCAAAGGCCCGGCGGTTTTTCGTCTCGGAGACCACAGCAGAAGACTTCTCGATTCCGCGAAAATCTACCGTATGACCGCGGACTGTAATCCTGTCAAACCCGACGGAAGCAAGATGTTCCCCGAAAAAGTGTTCCTGAATTATTCCATCGAGGATATTAATAAAGCCACGCTGGAGACAATCCGCGCGAATAGCCTCAAGAATTGCTATGTCCGTCCGCTGATTTTCCGGGGCGACGAGGCACTTGGTGTGAGTCCCTTTTCTTGCCGGCCGCATCTCGCAATCGCGGTTTGGGAATGGGGTGCATATCTCGGCGCGGATGCAATCGAGCGCGGGGTGGATGTCCAATTCAGCAGTTGGACGCGTATCGCGCCGAACACGTTTCCCGGAATGGCCAAGGCCTGCGCGAATTATATGAACTCACAGCTTATCAAAATGGAGGCTCAAATCAACGGTTATGCCGACGGAATCGCGCTGGATAAGGACGGCTTTATCTCCGAAGGCTCAGCGATGAATATCTTCGTGATTAAATACGGCAAGATATATACTCCGCCATTGAATGGAAGCGAGCTTCCGGGCATTACGCGCGACTCGGCGATAAAAATTGCACGTGATATGGGTTTCGAGGTTGTCGAGCAGAGAATTCCGCGCGAGATGATTTATGTCGCGGACGAGGCGTTTTTCACCGGAAGCGCGGCCGAGGTTTCGCCAATCGCCACGGTTGATAGAATTCCTGTTGGTAGAGGCTATCGCGGTGAAATCACCAAACAGATTCAGCAAAGATTCTTCGACATAGTGCAGGGGAAAGCCGAGGATAAATTTGGCTGGCTGACCTTTGTTTACAAAGATTAAATGGATACAACAGCACTCAAACTTTATTTCTATATCTCAACCGGGTTGGGGCTTGTTTTCCTTGCATGGTTGATCTATATCTCGCCTAAAGTGCGCGGCGAAAGCCCCATGCGCACACGCGCGATTATCGTCGGCATCGTGTTTCTGGTTTTATTGATTTTGCCGGATATCTGGGCTTTGACGCGTCTAAGTGGAATCAGCTGGTTTGTAGCATGGGCGATTGGCCTGCTTTTCTTCCATATTATAGAGGGCGGGCTGTGGCATCGGATATGTTGGGGCGAGAAATGCCCAGAATGCGGCGCGTGGCTCGACATTATAGAAGAAAAAATCCCGGATAATCCCAATATGTCGCGCAAATCGGTCTCCTGCCCAAGGTGCGGGTATTCAGATTTATGGTCGGAATTGTCTCTGCGTTGGAAGAAGAAAGAAGCCGGCAATGAATGAGGGGATGTTCATCGCCCTCGCGGTTATCGGAGCGCTCTATTTGGTGGGCTGGCCGATAAGGATTTCACTTCTTCGGAAAAATTCTGCGAAGGTCGGGGTGTTTCCTCTGCTGGTGCCCGGATTCGGTGGTGCGGTGCTTATTTTCGCGGACATTATGGTGATTTCACGATACGGTATCGGATGGGGATACTTTCCGCTATTCGTGCATGGATTTCTCTTTCTCTACGGCCTTGCACTGGCGATTAAATATCTCCGCAACCCTTTAACCGAGAAGAACCCGGACAGCGATTCCGACGACAATTGCGGCTCGGGCGATTGAGAATATAAAAAATAACTCAATTCGGCAAATCCCCCTCGCTTAGGGGGATTTTTTTTGCTTCAAAAAAAACGTGCACCAATAATTGTTTGTCGAGAAACTTTATTTAGGCGGTTTTGCCGGCGGCGACTCCGGAGGACCATGCCCATTGAAGATTATAACCGCCTATATTTCCTGCAACATCAATTACCTCGCCGATGAAGAATAGTCCGCCGACACGCTTCGACTCCATCGTCGCGGGGGAAAGCTCGGCTGTGGAAACGCCTCCAACAGTGCATTCCGCATATGCGAAACCCTCGGTTCCGGAAGGGTGGAGGATAAAATCGTGGATTTTCGCGGCGATATTTTGGATCTCCTTTTGGGAGTATTGAACCATTCTTCGAGAATCGAAAAAGGCCTCGCAGAATCTATGCGCGAATCTTCGCGGGACTACAGACGCGAGAAGGTTGGCAAGCTCTATTTTACGACTGGAATTTGCTTTTAGAATCTCAAAGAGGTTCTTACCGGGAAGGAAATCGATGGAAATGGGTTCGCCATGTTTCCAATAGGAGGAGATGTTTAGAATTGCAGGGCCGCTAAGCCCTCTGTGCGTGAAAAGTATGTCGCCGCGGAAGGAGATATCGTTGTATTTTATTTCAGCCTCGATAGAAATGCCGCTAAGGGGGGAGAAAATTGCCCTGTCTTCGGGGGATAACTTTAGCGGAACCAGCCCGGGACGCGGCTCGACGAGTTTTATACCGAAATCTTTTGCGATTCGAAACCCGAAATCGGTTGCGCCGGTTTTCGGCACAGACATTCCACCGGTGGCAATTACAAGGGCGTCCGAGCGGAATTTCCCGCGGGAACTTTCTACCTCGAATCCTTCGCCTTTTGTGATGTTCTTGATTTGGCAGTTCAGAAGAATCTCTGCGCGCGCTCTTCTGCATTCGGATACTAGCATGGTTACTATTTGTGCGGCATCGCCATCGCAAAAGAATTGTCCGTTCTGTTTTTCGTGATGTTTTATTTTATATCTATCGACAATAGAGATAAAGTCGGACGGTGTGAAACCGCAAAGCGCGGTTTTGCAGAATTCGGGGTCTTTCGAGACATAATTCTCCACGGAGATGTTTCTATTTGTGAAATTGCATCTTCCGCCGCCGGAGATTGAGATTTTCTTGCCGAGAGCATCGGAATGGTCGATTAGAAGGACATTGCGGCGACGTCGGGCGGCGGTTGCCGCGCAAATCAGCCCCGACGCGCCTCCTCCGATGATTATAATATCGTAGATTCGCATGAAAACCCTCAGTTACATATTTTGCCGTCGATGAGGCAGAACATTTTGAAAACCGAATATAGGTTTATTCAGAATAAAAGCCAGCGTAAAAAAGCCATTGCGAGAGCGCTTCTGGGGGCAAATCTTCTCGCAATGGCTTAAATCATCATTCCCAAATGGGACTTTGATTGATTATCCCTCCGGACATTGCTCTGCAATTTCCGGGGCGATGTTCTTATTGCCGTATGCCTTTTTGAAATGATCCTGAAAATCCTTCGCGAGCATTCTAGCGCGGAAATCGTAATCGACCTTGTCTTCCCATGTGTTTATCGGCTTGAGAATCTCCGCGGGCACCCCCGGGCAGGTTTTCGGGACGAGCACTTTGAAAATTGGATCAGGCTCGAATTCGACATTATCGAGAGCGCCGGAGACTGCCGCTTCGACCATTTTGCGTGTAAGAGTAATATCCATACGCGAGCCTTTGCCATAGGGGCCGCCGCTCCAGCCGGTGTTGATGAGATAAACTGTCGAGCCGTGCTCGCGCATTTTTTCACCGAGCATGGAGGCGTAAACATCCGGATTACGCGGCATAAAGGGCTGGCCGAAGAACCTGCTGAAGGTTGATTCGGGGTGGAGGATTCCGGTTTCGGTGCCGGCGAGTTTGCTTGTGTAGCCCATCAGGAACCATAGCATCGCTTGCTGTGGGGTAAGCTTGGAAACCGGCGGTATTACGCCGTTTGCGTCGGCCGTAAGAAATAGGATTGTATTTGGATGGCCGGAAACAGAGCTTTCCTTTATATTAGTAAGATATTTTAGCGGATAACTCGCGCGGGAATTTTCCGTGAGGCGGCGGTCGGAGAAATCGAATTCGCCCCAGGGGTAAACCATCGCGTTCTCGACAATCGCGCCGTGGTTTTCGTAGGAGTCTTCGTGCATAACCGCGTTATAGATTTCCGGTTCTTTGACCTTCGACAGGTCGATAAATTTCGCATAACATCCGTTTTCGAAATTTGCGACTCCATCGTCTGACCAACCATGCTCGTCATCGCCGAGAAGTGCGCGCCCGGGATTGGCGGAAAGAGTGGTTTTTCCGGTTCCGGACAGCCCCAGAAGCAAGGCGCAGTCGCCTTTTTCACCTTCGTTGGCGGAACAGTGAAGCGGAAGGATTCCTTTGGCGGGAAGGAGGTAGTTCATCACGGTGAACATTAGCTTTTTCACGCTTCCGCAATAGCCAGAGCCGATGATTAGTCCGAGTCCGCGCTCGAAATCCATCGCGACTATCATATTCGAGGTTTTACCGTTTGGTAGTTCACGGAGCCTGCCGGCGTATTTCTCGCGGTCGAGTTTTTCGTAGGGGACGACGACCAGCGTAAAGGGCTTGTTCGCGAAGATGCTTTTTTCGATATCCGCGGGGATTTCGCGGAACATATTATCCGAAAATAGAGCGGTTAACGCCCAATTCGAGACCACTTTTACCGGAAGGGCGTATTTTGAATCTGCGCCTATCACTCGATCGACAATATAGAGCCGTTTGTCTTTAGCGAGGAAATCCATAGCGTCTGCCATAGCCATATCGAAAGTTTCCTCGTCCATGGGCAGATTGTTTGGGCTGTCCCAGTCGATTTGATCTTCGTTTTCGGCACGTTTGACGAACATCGTGTCTTTAGGACTTCTGCCGGAGGATTCTGGGGGAGTCCATGTCGCAAGAGCGCCATTTTTCGAGACGATACATTCGTGTCCATTGACTGCTTCGCGAATCATTGTCTGTCTGCTCGGGTTGTCGATGGGATTCGAGTGGCTTTCGATAAGTGCCTGAATCCTTTTTTGCCATTCCATATTTGTTTCTCCTTAGATTTTGAACATCTTATATTATGAATACAGATTGGGATAATAACTTCGGGTTTCGATATTGTCAAAGGATTAATTCAACATATATTGAAGTTGTTTTCCAATTGCATTTACTGCAGTTGACGGCAATATCGGTTTTGTTGATTTTGGAATTATGAGTTTCGGTCGAAGTTGTTCGACCTCGGTTCCGGTTTTGGTTAAAAAGGGTGGAAAACCTTCGAGTTTGTTTTGAAAATTTGGACTCGGGCTGGGAAAATTTGGCATCGATATGGCCTCTGATGCGGTATTCAAAGGCATAAAAGAAAATTCAAAAAAATTTAACTTTTCCCTTGACATTGGGTATCGGCATTCTTAAATTCCAGCTTGCCAGTTCGGGGGGCAATATATCCCCGGGCAGTTCTTTGAAAATTTAATAAGGAGTCTTGAAGTTCTGTATTCGAAAGAAGCAAATTTGGAAACTGTGGTGAACATGGTTTGGATCAAGATACTAAGAGCGCACGGAGGATGCCTTGGCAA
>Ga0334886_1000287_pt1:72500-83156 | contig 83156 bp, 75 predicted proteins | sample GraSluR1_MG_9_FD_207232 | JGI IMG/M metagenome (GOLD analysis project Ga0334886, IMG submission 207232) | Sludge microbial communities from methane-producing bioreactor in Wageningen University, Netherlands - Granular Sludge_27_06-R1 | ecosystem: Engineered > Bioreactor > Anaerobic >...
GGTGCGGATAAGGCAATTGCTTTGGGCTTTTTGCCCTTCATCCCCGGCGACCTCATCAAACTCGTGCTCGCCACGGCCGCTCTTCCAATGGGGTGGAAAGTTATTCATGGCCTAAAAGGCGAGTAATAAACCAAACACATAATTGATTATTGCCGAGACGAAAGTTTCGGCTTTTTTTTAAGAAAATTTAGGACGCCCTAAATTTCACCTTGACAAGGCGAAAAATATTCATAAGTTGAAAAAAGTTAACTCAACTTAACATTAAAACGTTAACCTAATGAAGGAGACAGAATGAAAGGAAATGAACGAAGGATTTGGAAAGGGGTATTTTTTTTACTCCTCGTGTTAGGCCAGCCTAACTCTTTCGCCGCAACGATCAAAGGGGTTGTTTTGAATTCGGTATCGGACGAAGGTCTGTCCGGCGCAAATGTCTTTGTGGAGGAAAAACGCGAGATAGGCTCGGCGGCAAATATCGATGGATATTACCAAATCAACAATCTCCCTGTCGGCAACTGGACCATATCTGCATCGGCAATGGGTTATGGGAAGGTCTCCCATGAAATTAACATTTCCGAAGAGGAAGGAGAATACTCGCTGGACTTTGCGCTTTACCCAAAAGTGTTGCGTGGAAATGAGGTTGTAGTAACCGCGACAAGAGAACCTCGTGTTGTGAAAGACCTACCGATACGAACTGAAATAATCACTCGTGAAGATATTTTACAAAAAGGAGCTTTCGATCTTTATCAGGCTCTGGAAGGACAACCGGGGATTAGAGTCGAAACACAGTGTTCCAACTGCAATTTCACTATGGTTAGATCACAGGGGTTGGAAGGAGGCTATGCTGAAATACTTCTGGACGGACAACCGGTTTTTACCGGTCTTGCCGGTGTTTATGGCCTACAGCAGATAATGGCTTCAAATATCGAAGAGATTGAAATTATCAAAGGCGCGGGTTCTTCCTTATATGGTGCTGGGGCATTAAGCGGAGTTCTGAATATCAAAACCAAAGAGCCGGATATTGTTCCACGCATGAATCTCGGCCTTTACGTTGGCGATCACGAACTTTATTCGATGAATTTCAACGGCACGATGAAGAAGGATAGGCTTTCTGTCGTATATGCCTTCCAATTCGATACTAAAGGCGAAATTGACCAAACCGGAAACATCGATTCAGGTTTCATTGAAAATGGAAACTATGAAGATGCCGGCTCTGACGGATTCACCGATAGGGTTTTTTCGGAAAACTATGGAGCTATTCTAAAACTGTTCGTTGATGAACCATTCGGCAAAGGAAGCAAGCTTCTTTTTAGCGGAAGTGCTCTCGGCGAGTTCCGCAAGGGGGGGTTTATAGAAAGCTTCGAGGACCCCTTCGATATAGACGCCGAGCATGTCAGAACTCAGAGGCAGTCATTTAGGACATCATACTTCCAGAACATAGGGGACAGAAACAGATTGGAAATAAATCTCTCATATGTTAATCATTATCGGAACGCGACCAACGGCGCCGCATGGGAAAAGGCGGTCGAGGCCGGTGTTTTAGATGAGAATCTCGACATGACTCCGGCGGGATCGGAAAGCCTCCAGGCTCTTGGATTTATTGAATTTCAAAGTCGGTATTTCCCAAAACCATTTATTGCCGATGAAGACATATATTTGGCCGATTTCATGTATTCTCATCCCTTAATGACAAAGGGTGACGTTAAGGTCGGTGCTCAGTATCGCAGGAGTGAGATTGAACAAGATATCAATGGACAATCTGACGAGGACAAGAAATTCGCTGATGATATTGGTTTATTTCTGCAGTTCGAAATGATGCCTTTCACAGATGATCTCGAGATAATTCTGGGAGCAAGATTGGACAATCATTATTCCGAGGATGGTCTAACGTCTATAGAATACTCGAAAACCGCAGTAAATCCGAGGTTCGCCGCGAGGTATTCTTTGAACAGGAATGTAACTCTTCGCGGTTCATACGGAAGTGGTTTCCGAGTCCCCTATCTTTTTGCCGAGGATCTTCATCTTTGTGCTTCATCGCCGAGAATATACAAAGGCGACGATCTCGAACCGGAGAAGGCCTCGAGTTTCGCCCTTGGCGTTGATTTCGCGGTGAGTGCAAATGAGATGGGAGCAGGTATGTTCTATACTTTGATCGATAATAAAATCGAGTTTATCGAACCGGGTGGAGAACGCGAAGTCCCGGCGGGCTATGATTTTCGGTGGACTAATGTCGGCGAAGCTAAATCGATTGGGGCAGAGGTATATCTGAGAGGCAATCCTCTAAAGTGGTTGTCTTATAATGCAAATGCGGTTTTTACTAAAGCTCGTTTCGACGAAAAACGTGATCCGGATTTGACAGAAAGCGATATAATACCGCGTTCGCCGGAAATAACAGCCTTTGGTGAAATCATTTTCAGTTACAGTAAGATCAATATAAACACAAGCCTGAATTATACCGGCTCGATGTTTATCGATCATGTGCCAAATGGGAATGAAGAAGAATATATTCTCGAAAAAACAGAGCCCTTTGTTACAATTGATGCCGGAGTAGATTACAGAGTGAACCGCGCGGTCAAGATTGTTGTAAGGTTCCGAAATTTACTCGACTACACTCAACCAACACGGGATATCACAGATCCTGCCTATATTTACGCACCGATTTATGGCCGTGAGATATCTGCTGGAGTGAACATAAGCCTTTAGGGAAAAAAATAGGGAGGGAACGAGCGCTTCGATTTTGAAGCGCTTTTTTTTGTCTTGAGTTTTTGTTTTAACGGGGTAATATTGTGGTTGACAAAAAATCGGGAGGTCTATAATGCCGGGATTCGAGAATGTTACCTATTGCGGGCTTTATTGTAAGCTGTGCTCGATAAAATCGCGGACGCCTTCGCAAGCCAAAGCGCTTTTTGAAGATATGCAGAAGAACGGCTGGGAGAGCTATGGCGAGTTTGTCCTCGAAAACTTCAAACCCTTTTGGGAGGCCTTGGGGACACTTGCGCATTTCGACGAGACATGTCCCGATTGCCGCGGGGGATGCGGCGACCCGGATTGCGCTATACGTAAGTGCGCGGTCGAAAGATCGATTGATATTTGTCCCTTCTGCGAGGAATACCCCTGCTCTAAATTCGACGGGCTTGCTTCGGTTTATCCAAACCTTATTCCTGACGGCGAGCGGATGAAAGAAGTAGGCGTCGAACAATGGATCGCCGAGCAGGAGCAACGATGCAAAGCTGGGTTCTGTTACTGTGATATAAGTTATCCTCGAAAGAACGAGAGTGAGTAGGCGAAATTGTCCAAATTGGCATGATACGGTATCGGAGGCGAGATGTATGAAGAGGGGGAAATCCTCAAGCTTCGGCAGAGAGTGAGCAAACTCGAAAAAAATGTCGAGTTCCTTTTTAGGAAATTAAACCTGCGATATGAACCCGATGCCGATGAAATTCCGGTTGAAGTTCACGAATTGTTACTTCAGGGCAAGAAAATCGACGCAATCAAAGCCTACCGCGAGGCCACCGGAGCATCGCTTAAGTCTGCTAAAGAGTTTGTCGAATCTTTGGGATATAAATAGCTCGAAAACCTTGGTGAGATTGGATTCTAAGTGCAAAAAGTCCTTATAATTTCCTATGATGTCAACCCTAATTGGGGATCGGAAGCTGGCAAAGCCCATACTTGGATAATGGCGATGGCCGAGCATTTCGATATAGAGGTTTTTGTCCATTCCAAACATCGTGAAGACATAGAAGCTTACCCATATCCGGACAATATTCGGTTTCATTTTTCTTCGGCAAATGAAAAAATTGAGCAGTCGCTCGCCGAGAAACGCCGATTCGATAAGGTTAATAATCTTTTTATAGAAGCTATCGAGAAGGGATTTATCGAAACTGTTAGGTCAAAAAAGCATAAGTTTGTCCTTTTTCTTTCCCCTTCAGGAATCCACTCATTTAACACCCTTTACAAAAAATGTGAGTTTTCTTACGCTGTCGGGCCACTTGGCGGAGGAATTCGGACACCGGGTGGTTTCGGAAGACTCTTTTCGACGAAAGAAAGGGTGGCCGATTTTTTAAGAAACAGGTTTTATTCAAATCTGAAATCCAATCCTGAATACATAGGGTATCTCGAAAATGCCTCTCGAATTATCATCGGCTCGGAGTATCTATATGAATACCTGCCTTCGACTGCCCAAAAGAATGCGGTGGTATATTTCGATACGCTCGTGGACATAAAAGAGTTTCCACTCGAGGAACAACCGGAGTCCGGTGTGAAAGATGACGGACAGATAAGGCTTCTTTATACAGGCAGATTGTGCCCGCAAAAGGGCATTAGAATGCTTGTCGAAGCAATGAATAACATCAGAATACAATACCCTCATATTGCCAACAAGCTTTGTTTGAATGTTTTCGGTGACGGCACCGAAAGAACTCGAATGCAGGCATTAGTCTCGAAATACAAGCTTAGAAAGGATGTTTTCATTCATGGTGCTGTTCCCAGAGCGCAAATTCTTCAGGAGCTAAAAAATGCAGATATTTATTGTCTTCCTACAGTTCGAGAGCCGGGAGGACAATCTATCCTCGAAGCCATGGCCGCCGGCCTACCGGTAATAACCTCCGATTATGGCGGCCCAAAGTTTAGCGTAACCGACGATTGCGGGATTAAAATCCCAGTTGACAATTATAAAAACTATATTCAAAATCTCACCAACGCAATTGTCAAGCTTGCCGAGGACGAGCCTCTTCGCAGAAAAATGGGTGCGGCCGCGCGAAAAAGGGTGAGTGAAGAGTATTCACTCGAAGCTCTTGTTAAAAAGATTCCGGAGATTTTTGGAAATCTCATTTGAGAACACCCCATCAATTCACTGCCTGTCGCACAGATCAAAGAATGAAAGCATTATATAAGGAAGACTCAAATCGACTACGAAAGGAATAAGGCCGTTATTCGGGCTCGGACTCTGATAGAGGAGAAAACGGGGTTCGACTCCAGTTTCATATTGCGTATTGCTTTCTTTTTTTACTATCATTTAACATCATTGGTTCTGTCAATTACTCTTTAAGGGAGAAAAAATGAGAAAATTTCTATCTCTGTCGATTTTAATGCTCGTTCTTTCCGCTATGGCGCAGGGGCTTATTATCGACCACACTTGCACCGATTTGTCCCTAATCCCCACAGCATGGATAGACTCGGTTAAGGAAAATGTCGATATGCACTATGCGCACACCTCGCATGGAGGTCAACTTACGTCCGGACTCGACACTATTATGTCCACAAATGGTTTCTACGCCTATGAGGCCGGTTGGTGCTCTCTTCCTACGGCGCCGGGGGTTTTCTGTATCTTCGACGGTCAGGATATATATGACGACTACATCTCACCGGATTTATACTGGGAAACCGCCGAGGGGATGAACTACACCCGCGATGTGCTCGACGGCAATCCCTCGATTCGTTACACGATGTGGGCATGGTGCGGACAGCCTGCATATTACGATGCAGGCCAGATGAACGCCTATTGCGAAAGTCTCGCGGTTATCGACGCCGAATATCCCGGTGTGACGGTAATCTACATGACCGGCCATGCGCAATATGACGGTTGGGACGGCTGGAACCGTTATCACAATAACAACATCATCCGCGATTATTGCGCGGCGCATAGCAAACCACTTTTCGATTTCGGTGATATCGACGCATGGTGGTTCAATCCCTCGACCACCGCCTGGGAATTCCACAGCTACAGCTATTCGGGGGACATTATCCCGCTCGAACATCCGCATTATGGAATCGAGGAGATCGCGCATACCTCTTGGGAAAACTGCTGGCACAAAGGCGCGGCATTCTGGTGGATGATGGCGCGACTCGAAGGTTGGGGCGGCCCCGTGGGAATCGATGAAGATGGTGCTTTGCCGAATAACCTCGCGATTTCGGTCTCGCCAAATCCTTTCAACGCTTCGTGCAGAATTGAGATCGATGGCATCTCAACTGAGAAGATAGAAATATACGATGTTTCCGGCCGGAAGATCGACGAAATCGCTCTGCTTGACGGTTTTCGCTCTGCTGTGTGGCGTCCTTCGGTAAATGTGCCGGCTGGGATTTATCTCGTATGTGCGAGCGGAGGCTCCAAAAGCGCGTCTGCGCGCCTCGTTTTCGTGAAATAGCCCCTGCGAGCCTTACCGATATTCTCTACGAGCGCGGAGAGCTTTTATTTGCGCGATTCCAAATTCCGAAATATGATTTGGAATATGTCGCAAGTTTATGTAAATTAATAAAGTATTGTGAAGCTCGAAGGGACGACGATGCGCATTATAAATTCAAAGACAGTAGTAATACTTATGTTTACGGCTTTTGCGGCGACTCTTCTCGCGAGAATGCCCTTGGAATTCCAGCGCGGACGGCGCGCCCTCGAAGAACGCCGCTATGATGACGCCCTTCGCGATTTCGAGACATCGCTCAAACAGCGTGGGGTTACCGAACAGGAAACGGCGCGGATTCATAGGGCGATGGCGCAGGCATATATAGGAATGAAGGATTGGGATTCCGCGTCGGAGCAATTGAAGCTGGTTCTCGCGAAAACGCAGGGTGGCAGGGCGAAAGAAGATGCAGAAGAACTACTGCGGATAATAACTGCGCCCGAAGACCCAAATGTCAAGGTCGTTAACCTCGGACCAGCGGTGAACAGCCGATACGAAGAGCTTTCTCCTGTTATCTCCCCAGACGGCAAAACGATTTATTTCATTGTCGATGGCTCGCCGCACGGATTTGGCAAGCAGGACATATATTTTTCCCGCAAGGGGGAGGACGGCGAATGGCGTCCATCGGAGAATATCGGCCAGCCGCTTAATACAGAGGGGCACGACGGCATTCTATCAATCTCCCCGGACGGCACATCCGCGCTTCTCGGCGGAAAATATCTTCCCGGAGGGCGCAAGGGTAACGGTCATAGCATGGCTTTCATGAAGGGCGGCAAATGGCGCGACCCGGAGGATGTCGTTATCCATGATTATTACAACGACAATCTTTTGACGAGCGCTTTCCTTTCGACTAGCGGCAAATATCTTTTTCTCGCGCTGGAGCGCAAAGAGGGATACGGCGATCTCGACATATATATTAGTTTCAAAAACACCGACGGAAGCTGGTCTGCGCCATTAAATCTAGGATCAACCGTTAATACGAGCGGCACCGACGGCACACCCTTTCTCGCAACCGACGAAAAAACGCTATATTTCTCATCGAACGGCCATGTCGGCCTTGGAAGTCAAGATATGTATAAAACCGAGCGTCTCGACGACACTTGGACAAACTGGTCGAAGCCGGAAAATCTCGGCAAACAGGTCAACAGCGCGGGTTGGGACGCCTATTATACAATCCCGGCGCAGGGGGATATCGCATATTTCGTTTCCAGCGCGAAGGGAAGCATCGGAATGAGCGATATTTGGATGATTACCCTTCCGCAAACCGCGCGTCCGGGGGCTGTGGTTACAGTCTCGGGCAGAGTGATGACACCCGATTCGATTCCTCTTGGCGCGGACATTTCATGGGAAAAGCTCGCAACCGGCGAGAACATGGGCACTGCCAAAAGCAACGATGTTACCGGCGAATATATGATTGTCCTGCCGGTCGGGGAGGCCTACGGCTACGTTGCTGAAAAAGCGAATCATCTTCCGGCGAGCGAAAATCTCGACCTCACCACAGCCGAGGCCTACGCCGAAATCCGTCATGATATTATTCTCACGCCCATCAAACGAGGTGCGCAGACTGTCCTTCGGAATATTTTCTTCGATTTCGACGAAGCGACTCTACGTCAGGAATCTATCGGAGAGCTGACACGTCTCAAAGAACTTCTCGCCGATAGTCCGAAGCTAATTGTGGAAATAGCCGGGCATACCGACAGCGTCGGCACGGCGGCATACAATATAAAACTCTCGACCGAACGCGCGCAGTCTGTCGCGAGTTGGCTTGTCGAAAATGGAATCGCGGAATCGCGAATGAAAGTCAAAGGTTACGGCGAATCACAGCCCATCGCGGACAATGCCACCGAAGAGGGAAGGCAGAAAAACCGCAGGGTGGTTTTTGAAATTTTAGATTTATAGGAGGGGGAAATGGAAGAAATCCAAGAACCTCAACCGATCGAAATTCCTCAGCCCTTGCAGAAAATCCCTTGGGAAAACCGCAAAGAACTGGGGTTCTTCAACGCGTTGTTCAAAACAATCGTGCAGGTAATCTCTCATCCGACAGACTTTTTCCGTGCGATGAGTAAGGACGAAGATTACACCGAACCGCTCTTCTTCGGCGCGATGACCAGCCTTTTTACGATGCTAATAAGCTATATCTGGGTGGTTCCGTTGGTTTTTATTATGCCAATGATGCTGGCTTCTTTCGGCGAAGACCCCACTTCGGCCTTCGCGGGGAGTTTCGGCATGGGGTTCAACATGATATTTCAATTGATATTTGGAGTAATCATGATTGTGCCGGGACTATTCATTAACGCGGGCATTCTTCATCTCGGGGTGATGATTTTCGGCGCGAACAAGGGGGGCTATGTGAACACCTTCAAAGCTGTTTGCTATTCCTCAGCCGCCGGAGCTTTGGGCGTGATTCCAATTGTCGGTTGGATTTTAGCGCTTTACAAGATTGCGGTCGAAATAATCGGCCTTCGCGAAGCCCACGAGACCACGACTGGCAAAGCGATTCTCGCTTGGATATTTGTTCCGGCTGTGTGCTGTCTTCTCGCGGCATTAGTGATAATTCCCTTCGCCGGAGCTATTATTGCGGCGCTTGCCTCGATTAAATAACAGTTGACATATATTCGCGATGGGTTAATTTAGCTATATGTGCTAACACCAAGGAGAGGGGAACTGTATGTCCTACAAAAAATGCCCCTATTGCGGCGGCATGGTCGAAAACGATGTCTGCAGTCATTGCGGTGCACCTGTCCCGCCCTCGAAGCAGGTCGATGCCGACGGCGAACCTGCACCGCCACCCTTTATCGGATATAATTCAATAGGATACGAGGTCGATCCGATTCCCTGGGAGCAGGTCAGCGAAATCGGCCTGTGGACAGCTCTTACCGAAACGGTCAAAGAAGTTCTCGGAACTCCGGAAGATTTTTTTTCGCGGCTCTCGCCATCGGGGAGCATTGGAAACCCGCTTTCATACGGGATTATCATGGGTGTCGTCGGCGTCCTATTTGCGAACATCTGGGCGTTGATTGCAAAAGCTCTCGGGTTCGGCGTTTCGAGCATGATGGGAAGCGATTTTTCAAATTTGATGGCGCAAAGTGCAGGCGGGATATTTGCCATCGTTTTTACGATTATTGGATTCGCGATTGCTGTTCCGATTTGGCTTTTCGTCTATTCGGGAATACTTCATGCAACGCTGACGCTAATCGGAGGCGCGGAAGAGGGTTATCAAGCTACATTCCGATGTGTTTGTTATTCGCAGACATCATTGATTTTTCAGATAATCCCCTTTGTTGGCAATCTGATTGCCCTCGTTTCGATGATAATCCTGTTAATCAAAGGCCTTGCGACGTTACACGATATAACCACAGGAAAAGCTTTGTTTGCGATTTTTCTTCCGGCAATCTTATGTTGCATTCTTTTCGTGCCATTTATGTGCATGATAGGCGGTCTTGCCGGCGCGGCAGGCTCATGTTCCGGATAAATTGAAAGAATCCTCGAAATATGTGCATCCAATTCATGGCGTTTGGCCGATAATCGGCTTATTGGGGATTCTTGCGGCGAGGTTTTATCTGCCGATGCTTCCGTCTTCGATTCTCATATGCCCTTCGCGAACGCTTTTTGGGTTTCGATGCCCCGGTTGCGGAAGCGGCTCGGCAATTGTCGCTCTGTCGGAATTCCGTTTTGTCGATGCGTTAATTGCGAACCCGCTTTTTTTGTTGGGGGGATTGGCTTTATCGATTTGGGGTGCATTGGCGTCGATTGGACATTTCATCGGCAAACCACTTCCAAAATGGGACACGACAAACCGAAGGAAAGACATCCTTCGGTATGGCCTTATCGCGGCCTTGTTATTGAATTGGATTTACGAGGCTTTTATTTGGCCTATTTGAGATAGTGGAATATATGAAAGTTGCAGAAATAGCGATTATCGGCGCTGGACCGGCAGGTATCACAGCGGCTGTTCAGCTTCGGCGAGCCGGTTTCTCGCCAGTGGTTTTCGAAAAAGCGGAAATTGGTGGGCTTTTGCATGAGGCTAACTATGTAGAAAACTACCCGGGTTTTCCGAATGGAATTGCCGGAAGAGATCTTGCAGAGCTTTTGAAAGGGCAATTCGAACGGTTTGAAATCGAGACAATTAATTACGAAGTGAAGAAAATCGATCTCTGCAACGGTTGTTTTTCGATTGACACTTCGGCGGGCGAATTCACGGCGAATATTGTAATTATTGCGTCCGGGACTGTCCCGAAAGCGCCGGAGGGGATAATTTTCGGGGAAAATGTCGAAAGAAAGGTGCACCGCGGAGTTCTCGGCCTCGAAAATGTCGTGGGCGAGCGGATTGCCATACTCGGTGCCGGCGATGCCGCCTTTGATTATGCTTTGAATCTCGCCAGGCGTAATGAAATCGTTATACTCGGAAGGGGCAGTGAGCCGAAATGCCTGCCGTTGCTATTTCAGAGAGCCGTGGCTAATCCTCATATCGAATACTATAGAG
>Ga0334886_1000288_pt1 | contig 83119 bp, 75 predicted proteins | sample GraSluR1_MG_9_FD_207232 | JGI IMG/M metagenome (GOLD analysis project Ga0334886, IMG submission 207232) | Sludge microbial communities from methane-producing bioreactor in Wageningen University, Netherlands - Granular Sludge_27_06-R1 | ecosystem: Engineered > Bioreactor > Anaerobic >...
TGCGAGATCATAAACAACACCATCGACCTCGAGGCGTATCGTTGATTCGGCGATGCCGTGAGGATCGATAATCTCTATGACAATAGATTCCGGCGCGCAGGCGCTGTAAATCCATGGTTCAGGTTCAATAATCGAAGGCACCGGCGCATTAGGATCGCGCATAAACCACGCAAAACGCACCGAATCGGAATTCGGATCGCACAAATCGGGGCTGTCCGACGCGAACAGTGAAATTATAATCGAATCCCCGGGAGACCACACGAGCCCGGCATCCGTAGAGCCGAACTCGAGTCGAGGATCGATGAAAATCGAGCCGAAATCGCCAATATTAAAGACCATTCCATTTGCATCAATTCGAACAGAAGCCGAATCGAGCCCGCTTAGAGAATCCCAGATGTCGAAAACAAAAGACGCCGGCATGGAGGTTAAGTCTCCCAGGGGCGGCGAGATAAGCTCGAAAACCGGCGGGGAAATATCTACGAAGAAGATACGTGAGGCCTCGAAAATCGAAGTGTCGAACTCCCAACCGCAGGAATCGGCGGCATAGAGGATTTCGGCAAGAATCGTGTCGCCGTCGCGGAAATAATTCGGCGGTTGCGGTGTGTAGGTCAATATCGAATCGCCGTCCCAAAAAAGCGAGCTTTCGTCGTATGGAATCTCGTCGCCATTGATAGTGAAAACAATTGAATAAGGATCGATATTTCCGCAACAACCGCCACAGATGACATAAAGCTCGAACAACATCCCCGCGATACCGCCCGCGTTGGTTCCGAGAATTGTTACAGTATCGACCCCACCGTGAAAATGCTCGGTAAGGTCGAACTCGTGAAGAGTCCGCCAGCCTGTAGAGCCGGTCCCCGGGTTGCCATGGGTAGTGTCGATATAGACACCGTTGGCGTAAACAGTGCCCTTGTTGTCCACCTGAATTCTGATGAAGGCCGTATCGACATGTGTGCAACCGCTGTTGACGAGTATCCTGAACCAATCCGAATCGTAACTGAGCGCTGGGTATCTGCTCCAAACCCAATCGCAACTGTCGGTATCGAGATGAACCCAGTATGTCCCCCATGGGGTCGGGTCGAGAGAGACAACAGGAAGCCAGCTCATCGAGGTGGAATCGAAAAACTCCACGGTGGAGTCGCTTGAGACTATTTTTATCGTATCGCCGGCGCCGGAAAGCGTCTCACAACAGGAGATATTCATTATTATCTGCTGGTCTGGGCAGGATGTGAAAATATTAGCGGGTGGAAAAAGAAAATCGGCGCAAAGCCCGGAAGAATCTTCTTCCATCGGCGCGAAAAATGTAAACGCAAAATCAGAAGATTGCGCAAAAACACCGGCGACAAGAATTAAAAATAGTGATATATAGATGTAAGTTTTTGTGTTAATCATATCGCGAATAAACCTCCGCTTTTCAATTTTCTATCTGTAAAAATAACACGATAACGCAGATAATCAAGGAATAAAGAAAGATAGATTCGTAAAGTGAACAATACGATTTCCTTTTCCCGATAAACTCCGCCAATTTAGGCCTTGCAATTCGCGCCGAAAGGGGGTAATTTTATAAAAATACGGCTTTATTTCAGTGCCGTGTTTTGATGAGTTGGTATTTAAAGCCAAAGTGCAAAAAGCAAAATGGAATATCCGGCCGCGGACATAAGAAACATGATAGCAATCGCCCTCGCCGAGGACATCGGCACAGGCGATGTTACCTCGGAACTGCTTATCCCCGGCGAAGAACATCTTCGCGCAAAGCTTATTGCCAAAGAACGCGGCATAGTTTGCGGGCTTCGGATAATCGAGGATGTCTATTCCTCGATGGTCGAGGATGTCGCAGTGGAAACACTTTTTGAGGATGGCGACGAGGTCGAATATGGCGACATAATCGCCCGAATAGACGGTCCCGCCCGAACTGTTCTCGGCGGTGAAAGGGTGATATTGAATTTCATCTGTCGCCTAAGCGGGGTCGCAACTGCCGCAAATCGTTTCGCAAAAAAACTCGAGGGCACACGATGCGAGATTCTCGACACACGAAAAACCACGCCCGGCCTTCGCCTTGCAGAAAAATACGCTGTATCCGTCGGCGGTGGCGGGAACCATCGAATCGGCCTTTGGGATATGATTCTCATTAAGGAAAATCATATCGAAGCCGCAGGTGGGATAAGAGCGGCTCTGGACAAAGTCTATGAAAAGGGGCTTCCCGATGTGCCGGTCGAAATCGAGGTCAAGAACATCGAAGAACTTCAAACCGCCATGGAATTTCCTCTCGACAGAATCATGCTTGACAATTTCGATACTCAAAAGATCAAAAAGGCGATTCAGCTTAGGGAAAAGGCCGGAAAACATATCCCTTTCGAAGCCTCCGGCGGAATCACTCTGGAGAATTGCCGTGAATACGCCGAATCCGGAATCGAGTTCATCTCCAGCGGAAGTATCACACATTCGGTGAAAGTATTGGATATTTCCATGATAGCCGACGAAAGATATTACAGAGAATAAAATGGGCGAAAAAAAGCGCAAGCTCATATCCTATGCCATTTACACGGCGATATTGCTTTTCGGCATTCTTGTCGGTTTCATCATTTTCGATAGAGTTCTGATGCCCGTTTATACGAAATCAGGCGGCACAGTAAGCATTCCGGACGTTACAGGAATCCCAGCCGGCGATGCCCAACAAATCGCAAAAAAGGGCGGTTTCGAGTTCAGGATTATGCGCGAGGAGCATAGCGATTCGGTTCCGGAGGGGTTCGTGATTTCCCAAAGACCCGAACCGGGCGCACCGGCGAAAAAAGGACGCAGAATTTCGGTCGTAGTCTCGCTTAGCGAAGCCATTACCACTGTTCCGAATGTTGCTGATGTGCATATCGCAAAAGCGATTTTACAGATAGAACAGGCGGGGCTTCGTGTCCGCGACACAATCTACCAAAACTCCGATTCGATAAAAAATGAAATGGTTATCGGCACAATGCCCGATATTGGCGAGGAACTTATCGTCGGCTCTTCGGTGGATATTATTGTCTCGCTTGGCTCAGAGAGAGGGCTTGTGGTCGTTCCGAATTTCATGGGGCAGAATATCGACCACGCGAAAGAGCTTGCGCGAAGTGAAGGCCTTTTCATCGTCGCGAGCTACCGGAGAATTCCATCTGTGCCCGAAAATACAGTGTATCGGCAAGACACAGAGCCAAGCGCAAGGGTTGAACGCGGTTCGACTATATATGTTGTCGTAGCGAAATCAGAAGGAGAGTAGGGAGGGCCTATGGAAAAATTCGATCTGCTTTTGGCGAAGCTCATCGACGACGAAACCAGCGGTGCCGAGCAATTAGTGCCGGTGGCTTTGGATGTTATCGAGGCGATACTCGAACACGATTCCGAAGAAGAAATCGCCCGAATGATAGACATCACAGCCGAAACAATTCAAGAGCGCCTTCCCGAGATGATAGCCCTGCGAAGAATCGCAAGGTCGATCGAAAAGCTACCGAGGGAAAACCTTCACGAGGAATTGGCGATACTCGTTTCGGAGCTTCGCGAGAGAAGAATCCGCGAGACCGCATCGGTAGCCCAGCTGGCTTCGAGTCTTATCCGCGAAAATTCCACGGTTGCAACTATAAGCCAAAGTAGCACTGTTTTGAACGCCTTTTTCCGCGCGAAAGACTCCGGACTTGATTTTCATGTCATCGTGCCTATCGGCGAACCGGCCAAAGAGGGGACTTTAACCGCAAAACGTCTCGCCGAGCATGAAATTGATGTTACCCTTATTCCCGATGCCGCAATGGCGATAGCCGCCAGCAGAGCAGACTTGGTTATTGTTGGTGCGGACGCGATAACACGTGAATTTTTTATCAACAAAGTTGGGACATCGATGCTGGCAATTGCGTCGAGGCATTATGGCGTGCCTTTCTATGTTTGCGCGAGATTGGTCAAGTTTATTCATCAGGAGAATTTGCCACGGCGGCTTCGGACGATTAGCGCCTCGGAGTTAAATCCGCCGAAAAGCGAATATATCACCGCCGGAGCGCCGTTGTTCGACAAAACGCCGTTATCGTTGGTTACGGGCGTAATCACGGAGGGCGGAATCGTCTCGCCGGAGCGCGGAATAATTGAAATAACCGAGGTTGAAGATGATTAAGGCTGTTTTATGGGACTTGGACGGAACAATCCTTGACACAACCGAACTTATACTCGAATCATACAGATACGCTTTCCGAAAGGTATTAAAAGCCGAAATCGACGAAAAAGAAGCCCTCGCAAATTTCGGGCGAACGCTTTTCGATGCTATGAATTTATACTCTCCCGAAAATGCCGAGACTTTGATAGAGTGTTATCGCGAATACAATCATAAGCATCACGACAAGAAAATCCGACCTTTCCCGGGAATTATGGATGCCCTTGCAAATGTTCGTCGTAGAGGATTCGAGCAAGCTGTAGTTACAAGCAAGACCGAGTGGCTTTCCAAGCGAGGACTCGAGCTTTTTGCGCTCGATGGTTATATCGACGAGATTATCGGCTTCGAATCGACCAAAGAACACAAACCGAAGGGCGACCCGGCTATCGAGGCTATGAAACGCTTCAAAATAAAGCCGGACGAGGCTATCTTTGTCGGCGATTCTTCAGCGGACGAAGGTTGCGCAAAAGATGCCGGAGTAGCTTTCGTAGCCGCGCTTTGGGGGCCAAATATTAATTTCGTGGAGAATTGCGAAGCCTGGGCGAAAATAGAGGACCCTCGGGATGTTCTGCATCTGATACCTGAAAAGGGTCCGAGAATATAGCTTTCAAATCCGTTATGGTGAGATTATGAAACTTCTCAAAGCGATTATTATTGTCGTAGCGGCAATTTTTCTTGTCTCCGGTTGCTCGGATCAGGGCGATATTATTGGAATTACCCTTTCGACCAACTGGATCGCGATGACAACCTCCCAAACCCGCTCAATCACAGCCACTACACAGGGCGGCAATGCTTCTATCGAATGGCATTCCAGTGATGAATCTATCGCTATTGTTAACGATGGTATTATTACAGCGATCTCGAAGGGAACTGTTGCGATTACAGCATCCACGGATGATATTTCGAGCGAACCATGTTCAGTTCACATCGCCGAGGATTGGATTTTGTATTCCGACGGCGATCAGCTTAGGCTAATCTCCCCCGACGACAGCCTCGAATTGGCAATTCCGGGCACCGGCGGCGCGGAGTTCAATATCAAAGGCCCGCTTCTTTGGACAAACCAAGGCATCGTTTACACAACACTCGCACCATTTAATTACAGCTATTTGTGGTTTCTTCCCTTCGACGGCGCAGTTTCGCGGATGATAACGCCGGACACTATCGAACCAATTTACGATATTCGCCCCTCGCCCGCTGGTGGAGTGTTTCTCACGGTCTATCAGGATATTCATTCATTGAATCCAACGCAGACATTCCCGGAGTATATCAACTCCGAGCATCTCTATTATTCGCGTTCCGGTGTTAAAATGGAGGGTCTCGATATCAGCGCTGATGGCACGAAATTTATCACAGCCTGTCGTCTTGGGACAAGCCCGAGGCTTATCCTTTTCGATCTCGACGGTGAATCGAGTCAGCCGATTGATACTTTGCAAGTAACTTATCTTGCCGCATGCCCTCGTTTCAATCCCACTGGCGACAAAATCGCCTATGGTTACGCGACAACTGTTGGAAGAGTCTGGACCATCAATGTCTCCGGTGGAGCGCCATCGAATGTAATAACCGAAGGACAGGAAATCGCTGGAATCAGCTGGTCGCCGGACGGAACTCAGCTCGCGATGTGTGTCCGAAACGTGCTCAATCAATATGAGTTATGGATTGGCAACCCCTCCACTGGCGGCACACGCAAGCTTACCTCCGCACAACCCTCTCCCAGACCCTATTTCCCGCAATGGATCGATTGACACACCACGGGGGCGCAGTTAGGCCTTGAATATCTCTTTAAGCGAATGAAAGTTCGTAAAATCGGCCTTATTGATTGCGATAGCCTCCACACTACGCCATCCGGAATCGCCCTCGTGAGCATGGACTGCTATACAATGACAAACCTCGGGGGGAAGACCCATCTCGTAGGCGAGAGCACAACCGCTGAAAGGATGGCGAAGGAATTTGCCATTTTTCGATTTGATATAATTGCCATCTTTTATCTCATATTCGAGCAATTTGCCGACATCGTGAAGAATACCGCCGGCGATTAAGACGTCGCGATCATAAACATAGTCTTTATAGGCCGCGGCCATTCGCTCGGCGTTATCAAGTGCCATTTCAGTAACCTGACGTGTATGTTCGACAAGACTAACGGGATTATTGGGGATTAAAAGCGTGAAGGGAATCTCGAAAAGATCGCTTTCCGACCAGCCGCCACGCTTGGTGGCCTCTTCGAAAGTCGCCTTTACCAGTTTTCGTAAATTTTCGTCCCATATTTTCTCGACTACGCCGAGTTCTTGCCATAACTTGTCCATTTCTTCTCCTTATTAATGTTGAAAAACCAGATGAATATTAGCTATTAATGTGCCATTTATCAATTTGATTTTCTCGAATGAAAGCTTATCATTAGTCCGTTATGGCGAAGGAAATCAGAATTAGGGGCATCGTGCAAGGGGTCGGATTCCGGCCTTTTGTCCATCGGTTGGCGACAGAATTCGGATTAAAAGGATATGTGCTAAACGACACCGAAGGAGTGCTTGTGCACATCGAAGGCTCCGACGATGCAATATCCGCCTTAATCGACAACATCGAAAAGCGCGCACCCAAGCCATCGCAAATAAATGAGATTCAGATTTCAGATAAGCCGGACAGAGGCGCGGAAGGCTTCGTTATTGTAGCCAGCGAACACCGCGAGGGCGAAGTTACGGCGATTTCCCCCGATCTGGCAACCTGCGAAGATTGCCTTCGAGAGCTTTTCGACCCTTCCGACCGAAGATATTTCTACCCATTTATAAATTGCACCCTCTGCGGGCCTCGATACAGCATTATCCGCGAATTACCCTACGACAGGCCAAATACAAGCATGGCCCCCTTCGAAATGTGCGAAAAATGCGCATGCGAATACTCTGAAATCGCCGACAGGCGCTATCATGCCCAACCCGACGCCTGCGAGACTTGCGGACCCCATTACGAGTTGCTCGACTCCACCGGAGATCACATCGACACATTCGACCCAATTGCAGAAGCCGCTGTAATGTTGCATGAGGGCGGAATAATCGCAGTTAAAGGCATTGGCGGATTCCATCTTATGGCCGATGCGATGAATATCGATTCTATCGAAAAGCTTCGCCTTCGCAAATCGAGACCGAGCAAACCCTTTGCACTAATGGTTTTCGACATCGAAGCCGCGCGAAAAATTTGTGAAATAAACGATTCGGAGGCCGAATATCTCGCCTCTCCCGCCTCGCCGATTATTCTATCAAAAATCCAATCGACACCAAAAATCAAACTTCCTCAAACCATCGCCCCCGGTCTTGACATGATGGGGATATTCCTTCCCTATGCTCCGATTCATCATATTCTGATGGGTATAGCTGGGCTAAAATTCCTCATCGCAACCAGCGGAAACCGCCGCGACGAACCAATCGCATGCGACAACGAGGAGGCAATCCACGATCTCGATGGTATCGCAGACGCATTCCTCGTGCATAACCGCGATATTATCGGCCGCACGGACGATTCGGTCGGTTTTGTCTTCGAGGACGAACTCGTTCTGACCCGCCGAAGCAGAGGTTACGTGCCAAGGGCGATTCGCCTTCCGGTTTTGGGCGAGCCAATTCTCGCAGTGGGTGCTGATTTGAAAGGGACTTTCGCCCTCACACGGCACAACGAGGCCTATCTCTCACCCTATCTTGGCGATTTGACCGGCGAAAAATCGGTGGAGCTTTTCGAGGAAGTCCTCACACGCTACCTCGATTGGCTCAAAATTGCCCCAAAAGCGGTCATTTGCGATTTGCATCCTGATTATCAGAGCACAATTCTCGCCGAAAAAATTGCCAAGGAGCGCAAAATACCGCTATTCCGCATTCAGCACCATTACGCCCACGCGCTCTCGGTTATAGCAGAACATCACCTCGATCAGGGGAAACATGTCGCAGTCGTCTTCGACGGTCATGGTTACGGTCCCGACAACACAATTTGGGGCGGGGAATTTCTTACAGTCGATGGGATTAATTTTGAGCGAGAGGGTCATTTACACAAAGTTCCTCAACCGGGCGGAGACAAGGCCGCCAAAGATGCTCGAAGAATGGCTCTATCATGGGCATTCACAGCCCTCGGTGAGGATCTCGAGACGCAAATTCCGGAAATCGTAACATCCCTCGGCGAGAATGCGGGGACAATTCTCGATATCATAGCTCAAGAACGCGCGCCGATAACATCCAGCGCGGGAAGGCTTTTCGATGCTGTAGCATGCCTTTCCGGGGTTTGCGAGAAAAACAGCTTCGAAGGGGAATGTCCCCAAAAACTCACAGCAATAGCCGACAAAGATGAAAATAGTGCTTATCCCTTCGCTATTTTAGAAAATATCCTCGACCCATCGCCAGCAATCTGCGAAATTATCGAAGACCGCAGGGCAAAAGTATCTCCGAGTATTATATCAGCACGATTCCATAACGGTCTCGCCGGAGGAATTATCGAAATGGCCTCGCGTATCGCGGAAAAAATCGGAACATCCTCTATTCTCCTCTCCGGTGGCGTTTTCCAGAATCCCCTGCTCCTAAAATTAGTTGTTGAAGGCCTTCGCGAGGCAAATCTCAATCCCTATTGGAATCGCGCGATTCCCCCCGGGGATTCCGGCGTGGCTCTTGGGCAGGCATATTATGGGGTTCTAAGGCAAAAATAACATCTCAAAACCCATCTTCGGACTCAGTCTTTTCGGAATCCTCTGCTTTCTGACTTTTGCGAATCTGTTCGCCGATAAAATAATCTCTGTGAAATATATGCCCTGTCCCCTCGGTGCTTTTCTTTGATGTCGTTTCCTCGAAATCGCAGAAGTTGCATTTAACCGATGTTACCACAGTATAGGCGTCCTCGAATCCTCCCTCCGATTTTGTAACCTCGATTTCCATCCATCCGTTGCAACGAGGGCATCTGTGCTTTCCGAGTTTCCGAGCTTGAATTATCGACCCAAAAAAGAGAAAGAAATGTGTCAGAAGTGCAATAATCGCTAATCCCATCACAGGAGTTCCGTTCGGGAAAACCGTGAAGGCGTAAACATCGACCGAGATAAAAAAAATTCCCGCAAACACAGGTGTCCAAAGTAATCCTCTCGACGGCATACTGAAACTCTTCCTTTTGCTCCAAACGCCTATGTTTATTAACCATCCAGCGAAATAAACCGCGCCTATCAATGCGATTATTGAAAAAATCACCGGAGTCATAGTCGAACCTCCCTTAAATTTATACCCTCAATAATTAAACATTAAAGACATTAGAAGATATTCTGATATTCTCAAATAGGCAATCTTTTTTTTCCCGTAAAGACCATGCCTAAGGGATTGAAACGCTTGTTTTTTTTTCAGTTGAAATAACTACGGTTTAAAATAAATTGATCTGACATGAATGAAGCGAAGACAGTTGCTATCCCCCTTTGGGTCAGAAAGATCTTTATTGTTATCATTTTCTTTCTAATCTCCAGTTCTATTTATGTCGCAATTAACGATTTTAACGCCGGCAAGATTGGCACAATTCTCTCGACAAAGATAGATTACAGAATTCCCTTCAATCCTCGCTGGGTTTGGCCCTACTATTATTACTATCTGCTCCTGCTTTTCCCGATTTTCTTAATCAAGGACCGCCAAGAACTACGAAAGGGCATCCTTTGCTTTGCTATCACTGGCTTGATTACGTCCGTTTTTTTCTTGTTGTGGCCTACTCAGATGTTGAGACCGGTCGTTTATGGCGACTCACTTGCAATAAGACTCGTGCGGGGAATTTATCATAGGGATGAGCCTTTCAACTGCTTCCCAAGCCAGCATGTGGCATATAGCTTCACCGCGGCCTTTATAATTCTTAGGAATAATAGAACCCTCGGGGTTTTTGGCCTCGTTGCGGCTTTGACTGTTGCCGCATCGACTGTTCTAATAAAACAACATTGGCTCGTCGATATACCATCCGGAATAGCAGTCGCCGCTATATCGTATTTTCTTGTCTATGGATTCTCATTTAGGAAAATAAAGGGCAATCCGGCAGAACTCGTCTAAGCTACTCTTCCAGTCTCCCCAAAGCCTGCGCGATATTCAGCGAGGCGTCTCCGATATGCTCGAAATTCTTGAGAAGATCGAGGTAAAGAAGCTCGGCATGAGGATCAGAGCCGGCTTTCATGCGTTTCTCTGTCCTAATCCGAAGATCGTCGCGAGTGCTGTTGATTTTGCATTCGAGTTCGTAGGCGTATTCAAGCTCTGTCTGTTTGATACGGCCATCGAGATGTGTGCGGTAGAAATCGACATACTCCAAAATTAACTTTGAGTATTCCGCTATTTCTTTGTTTGCGAGACGGTGGAATTTGAGACGCTCGTCGTAGCGCCGCTCGAGAACGAGGATTAGTTTGAAGAAGCTGTCCGCGATGTTCTCCAGCTCGTTGACGATTCGAATCAGCGCGCTGACATTGCGCATATTCGCCTCGCTAAGCTCATCCTGCGAGCAGTCGATAAGGTATTTCGATATTTCGAACTGCATTTTGTCCGTCAACTGCTCCAATTTGCGAACCTGCAGAACTTCATCCCCCATTTTCGATGTCGGATGGCCGAATACATCCATAAAGATGTTGAACATATCCAGTGTTATCTGCGCCATCTTGTTGATTTCTCTTCGGGCTTCGAGAAGATTAAAATCTGCTGTGTCCTGAAGTCCTGTCGAGATGTATTGCAGAGAGTATTCAACCTCGATATCGCGCGGCTTTGGTTTCACAATATACTCAACAAGTTTCGCAAATTTTACTGTGAAAGGCAGGAATATCAATGTATTTGCAATATTGAACAATGTGTGAAATAGAGCTAAGTCGAGCGGATAATTCGATTTCACTGCGGAATCCCATGGTGCAATGATCAGAACGAAATCCGCAAAATACCTAAATATCAGGGAAATCCAAAAAACACCGAATAGATTGAAAAGAAAATGTGCCCGTGCCGCGCGTCTAGCGTTGACATTTGTGCCGAGGGAAGCGAGATAGGCCGTGATTGTAGTTCCGATATTCTCGCCGAGGACGATTGCCGCGGCAGTGTAATAGTCGATCCAGCCGAGATAGACCATCGTAACGGTAATCGCCATCGCCGCACTGGAAGACTGGACAACGATGGTTAAAATCGAGCCGACAAATACAAATATTAGGTAGGATAAGAACCCAAGACCGGTATATTTTCGCAGAAACTCCAATGTTTCGGGATGGTCTTTGATATCCGGCACGCAGTTTTTGAGGAACATTAGACCGATAAAGAGAAGGCCGAAGCCTATAAGTATTTCGCCGATGTCCCTTCTACGGCGACGCTTAGAGAAAATAAGAGGCAATCCGATGCCGATAACCGGCAAAGCTATGGATGCGATATCGAACTTGAACCCAACTAAGGAGACTATCCACGTAGTGATAGTCGTGCCTATATTCGCGCCCATCACAACGCTGATAGCCTGAATAAGCGTTAGAAGACCGGTATTGACGAAACTGACAACCATAACGGTCGTCGCGGAAGAGGACTGGATAAGCGAGGTGATCAAAAAACCGGTAAGGACACCGGTTACTGGATTGCGGGTCATGTAGTTAAGGATAGATTTAAGCCGTTTGCCGGCGACTTTTTGAATACCGTCGCTCATGACCCTCATACCATAGAGGAACACGCCCAGCGACCCCATTATCCTTAACAAACTAACAATCATCGTTAATATCGTTTTAATTTTTCCTTAACGAGCGATAAGAATAACACTTCTGAGCCAAAAAACAAGGCTTTTCTGAGAATTTCTGGGATTAGGCTTGTGTTTTTTATCTTCTTATAATTTTCTTGAAATCATCCCTCTGATGGGTTATCATAACTGCATCTAAAGTTTAGGAGCATTCATATGCGCAAAATAGCCTTCATCGCTTTTATCGTCCTAATCGCTCTTTCCGGTTGTGAAAGGCGGCCTTCGCCATCTGATTATATGGAGATGAAAAAGGCGCGAAAAGACTTCAAGAAACACCGCAAAGAGTGGATCGAGGAGATGCATCGGGTAGAGCAGGGAATCGACTGGCGAGTAATCGACCGCGAAACCCGTCGGGCCAAAACCGCTCTTCGCCTCGCGAAACCAGCACTTATCGCGGGCACTACCGAAACGCTCGCGGACGGACATCTTTACGGAAGGTGGATAGAGCGCGGAAGCGATAATCTTTCCGGAAGAATGCACACCGCCGATGTCGATTTTGACCGCGGATACATCTACAACGGCTCTTCCGGTGGAAATATCTGGCGCGCTAATCTCGATGGCGAGGGCTGGATTTCGCTGAACGATGAGATGCAAATCAACGACATCAACATGGTGCGCGTAATCGACCATGCTGGCGGAAAGAGGCTTATCGTCGCCGGAAGCTGGCCGGCATCGGTTTATTTTACAGACGACGAGGGCGTTAATTGGCATTCAGCAGACGGGCTCGACGCAATTCGAAGCTGGGGTTGGTTTAGGTCCTGCCAAATCGCTAACGACTCCACCCGCTCGATTTACCTTCTCGGCTCCGAATGGGACTATGATTTGTGGCGTCAGCGCACTGTCATATACAAATCTGTCGATCACGGCGAAAGCTTTTTTAAAATCTATGACCACGGCCTGTCGCCCAATCTTCACGATCTTTGGACATCGCGATTCGATACAACCGATGTATTCTTACTAATTCGCGAGACTCTCACTGTATTCGGCATCTGTGGCATAGACACTATCTCGACAATCCCTCTTTCCGGCGGAATCACAGAGGTTACTAATGTGAATCTAACGGGTTGTTACCGCGATGACGAGCATTATTTCTATACTGCATATGCCTATAATGCAGGCCATAGCGACATCTATGGCTCCTCGGCAGATGCTGAAAGTTGGTCATATCGCGGAAGAGTCGAAGAGCACCCATTTTTATTGAGCGGCAACAATTTCACATGTAGCAATATCAACCCGAACAATTTATTCTTTGGCGCGGTGCAGGCATATCGGAGTTTCGACGGCGGCGCGACATGGACGATGCACAACAACTGGTGGGACTACTACGGCAACGAGGCGACGATGCTTCACGCCGACATCCCCGGAATCGACGCGATACTTACCCCCTCCGGCGAGGAATTTTTGCTTATCTCCACAGATGGCGGGCTTTACATTTCCCGCGATTCGATGATGTCTGTGAACAATCTTTCGCTCTCCGGTCTCGCGGTGAGTCAGTATTATTCTACCTATACCTGCCGATTCGATCCGAACATAATTTACGCCGGAAGCCAAGACCAGGGATTCCAGCGATGCCAGAGCGATTCCGGAGGCATGCTCGATTTCGACCAGCTGATTAGCGGCGATTACGGACATATCGTCTCATGTGACGGCGGATATAGCATTTGGACAAACTACTGCGGTTTCACTATGTTCTACCCGAACGCGATTTCCAGCGATTGGAAGGTAACATGGGAATTCGAAGGCAGTAATTACCTATGGTTGCCACCGCTGATGGAGGATCCAACCGCGGCAGACAGGGTTTTCCTCGGCGGCGGAGGCACCGACGGCGGCGCTCATATTTGGCATCTTCGCGCACACGCTCTGTGGATAAGCGCCACCGAGTTATCCTTCGATTTCAGCCTTGGCGAGGAGAATATCAAGGTCGCGGCGATGGCATATTCGCCTATAGATCCTCATTTCCGCTATGTGCTGACCAATGTCGGTAATTTCTTCTACTCTACAGACGGCGGAACGGTTTGGGAGCGATCTCCGGCTTTCACCGGCCCGGAAAGCCACTATTTCTACGGCTCTTCGATAATCGCCTCGCCGGTTAACCTCGGCACGGTATTCATTGCCGGAAGCGGATATTCCAACCCCGCAGTTTACAGATCGATCGACCACGGCTTGTCTTTCACGCCCATGGATGACGGTTTGCCTAACACTCTCATCTATGAGATGGCAATTACGCCAGAATCGGAACTTCTTTTCGCGGCGACAGAGGTTGGTCCTTATGCATTCATCTTCGACGAAGACCGCTGGTTTGATATCGCCGGCCATTCCGCGCCGGATCAGGTTTATTGGACAGTCGATTATATTCCGGCAATCTCGACGGCGCGCTTCGGAACCTATGGCAGGGGCATTTGGGATTTCGTTCTCGATAGTGTAACAGCCATTTCAGAAACCGAAGAGCATCATTTACCCATCAAAGCGAGTTTGCGGGCGCATCCGAATCCATTTAATTCCGAAGTAACGATAAGTTTCGAGCTTCCGCGCGAGTCTCTCGGCGAACTGAACATCTACGATTCCGGTGGACGGCTTATTACCAGACTGCATTCGGGCATCTTCAAAGCCGGCGGGAACAGCTTCGTTTGGAACGCGAAAACTTTGTCCGGCGTCGATGTGCCCTCAGGGAATTATCTCGCCCTGCTCACAATTGACGATTTAACCTCGAACACAAAACTCGTCTTGGTGAAATAAAAAAGCCGCCCCATAAGGACGGCTTGCGAAACTCTATTCGATTGTGCTATTTAAGTTCACTTGTGCAGTTCGGGCAACGTGTTGCCTTGATCGAAATTTCGCTGAAGCAGAAGGGACATTCCTTTGTAGTTGGCTCTGCGGGCGGATCAACAGGCTTTTCCCTCTTTAACTTGTTGATAGATTTAACCATTCCGAATATCGCTAATGCGACGATAAGGAAATTGATAATTGTCATCCCGAAAGCGCCGTAGTTTATGGAAACAGCGCCGGCGGCCTGTGCATCGGCAAGGGTGGCGTATGGGCCTGTAATTTCCGCGCCTTCTTTCAACACAACGAAGAGATTCGTAAAATCGACATTCCCCAGAAGAAGCCCTATCGGAGGCATTATAACATCGGCGACTAATGATTTTACGATCACGCCGAATGCGCCGCCAATTACTACTGCCACTGCAAGATCGACGACATTCCCGCGCATCGCGAATTCTTTGAATTCCTTAAACACGGTATCTCCTTAGAAAAGATTGTAATTTAGCCCAAGTGACAAAGTCTCTTTGTGTCGGCCTTTCAGGTCGATTTCTTTGTCGTAGAGAAGTTGAATCTGAAGATTTACAGTCAGATGCTCGGTGATTTTCGCTGAGAATCTGTTCTCCCAGTTGACATCGGGGGCTTTCCAATAATCGGCTTCGGGAGTTCCCTCGCGTGCTTCCGCCTCGGAGCTGAAAAGGGCATTAAACACGACAAGCTTACTCGTGTAGTTTATACGATTGTCCGCCAAAGGCATTCTAAGCTCCGAAACCCATTCGAGACCGCCGTCGTTAGAGGTCTGCGTCTCGAAATCCTCCGGTGCAATCATAACATCGCGGTCGATATTTTGCCGAACACCGAAACCCAGTCTGCTCGTGAGCTCGCGGTGCTCATTTTTGAATATAACCCTCGCCACACCCGCGCTCTCGGTTAGCTTAATCGGGTTGAAAACCCTCTTGTTCGCGGTAACTCTGCCGTCTAAAAACTGGCTCTCGAGTCTTACTGCGGCATAGGGATCGACGAAAGCACCAAGCGTAAATCTGCTCATCGATTCAAACTCGATGAGGTCGTTGGATTTTTCGGGAACGCGCCACTTTTTTGACGCGACATCCTGCGAATGCGTTTGCCCGAAAGACAGTTTAAGCGTGTTTTTCCAATGGAACCATTCGTTAATCTGTTTCTGCGCGAGCATATCCGAGTTCGCGACCCAATTAAGCGCTCCGGCGTCTCCACCCGCCCAGTTGTCGCTAAAATTGCTCATGCTGAAGTTCATGTCGAGGTTCATGGATTTCTCCCATACTCCAATCTCGGCGGCAAAAACCGCAACCACAGCTAACACGATGGCAAAAATCACGTGATTTCTCATCACTCTCCTTGAGAATATTTTTTATGATATTGAAACATAACCCTTGAATAGCCCAACTGCAATGTTTTTCTGCTAAAGAGAATTTGAATTATTCTAACGAAATTACTTGCATTTCGACATCGTGTTGATTACATTAAGAATTGCTTTTTGGCCGAGACGATTTCGGCTATTGAAATCAGCGCCCGTAGCTCAGCTGGATAGAGCGCCGGACTACGAATCCGTAGGCCGCAGGTTCGAATCCTGCCGGGCGCGTTTTTTTAAAACGAATCTGTAAGCCAGCGCGCTTCCTTGAAACGAGTGCATAACTCGTGCGTTTTTTGAGGTTCTTTGAATGAATATCGATAGGGACAGTTTTTTTATGGCGGAAGCCCTGAAAGAAGCCCAGAAGGCTTTCAACAAAGGTGAAGTCCCGGTCGGCTGTGTAGCTGTCGAAAGCGACACCATTATTTCTCGCGCAGGAAATTTAAGAGAGAAAGACCCCACCGGCCACGCCGAGATGATTGTGCTTCGCGATACCGGCGCTGTGATTGGCAACCGTGTATTGGATGGAATCACGATTTATGTTACCTTGGAACCTTGCCCGATGTGCATGTCCGCCATTATGATAGCGCGAGTCGGCAGGCTCGTTTTCGGAGCTTCCGACCCGAAACTCGGAGCTGTCTATTCGAGATGGAATTTGCCGAACGACCCCTCTTTTGGGCATTCGATTCGTATCGCTTCCGGAATCCTCGAATCAGAGTGTATGGATATTTTAAATCGTTTTTTCGAGGTAGCGCGGAAACGATGATTTTTCTATTTTGTCGATAATTGCGAAATCAATCGAAGAAGTAGCTCTTACGGCAATGTCGTTTTCGTGTTCTTTGATTCCCGGCCACAATGACCCAAAACGGAGAGGTGGCCGAATCATCGAATATGTGAAACATATTTAAAAAAGTTCTTTGATTCCCGGCCACAATGACCCAAAACGGAGAGGTGGCCGAATCATCGAATATGTGAAACATATTAAAAAAAGTTCTTTGATTCCCGGCCACAATGACCCAAAACGGAGAGGTGGCCGAATCATCGAATATGTGAAACATATTTAAAAAAGTTCTTTGATTCCCGGCCACAACGACCCAAAAACGGAGAGGTGGCCGAATCGTCGAATATGTGAAACATATTCAAAAAAGTTCTTTGATTCCCGGCCACAACGACCCAAAACGGAGAGGTGGCCGAGTCGTCGAATATGTGAAACATATTTAAAAAAGTTCTTTGATTCCCGGCCACAATTACCCAAAAACGGAGAGGTGGCCGAATCGTCGAATATGTGAAACATATTTAAAATAGTTCTTTGATTCCCGGCCACAACGACCCAAAACGGAGAGGTGGCCGAGTCGTCGAATATGTGAAACATATTTAAAATAGTTCTTTGATTCCCGGCCACAATGACCCAAAAACGGAGAGGTGGCCGAGTCGTCGAATATGTGAAACATATTCAAAAAAAGTTCTTTGATTGAAGGAAAAGGAGAGGTGGCCGAGTCGTCGAATATGTGAAACATATTCAAAAAAAGTTCTTTGATTGAAGGAAAAGGAGAGGTGGCCGAGCGGCTGAAGGCAGCTGCCTGCTAAGCAGTTGTACGAGCAATCGTACCCCGGGTTCGAATCCCGGCCTCTCCGTATTTCTTTGATAAATAAGATGTTAGGTTTGCGACGAATTTTTTTAAAGCCGAGTGCAATATGGATTCGAACCCATTATACCGCGCCAGTCGGCGCTTCGAATCCCGGCCTCTCCGAAAATATTGTAGTTATTCAGCCCCATTAGCTCAGTTGGTAGAGCAACTGACTCTTAATCAGTGGGTCGGAGGTTCGAGCCCTCCATGGGGTAAAATTAAACGCCGAACAGAAATGTCCGGCGTTTTTTTTTGTAAAACTCGCTTAACCTCAAAATCAGTTGACGAAATAAAACACGAAAAAAGCCGCTTTGTGCGGCTCTAAAGATGAATTTGGAGGCGGCATCCGGATTCGAACCGGAGAGTGGAGGTTTTGCAGACCTCTGCCTTACCACTTGGCTATGCCGCCCCGATTTCAAACAAAAGACCGACGCCCGGCCGGTCTAACGGGCAATTCCGCCCAAAATAAAAAAGCGGGAGACGGGATTTGAACCCGCGACAACGACCTTGGCAAGGTCGGGCTCTACCACTGAGCTACTCCCGCATTTTCAACTCACGAAATATATTTCTGCAAACCTTCGATGTCAATAGCTTTTTGAATTTTTTCGTGTAGAATGAATCTCGCGTAACAGTTTCTCTTCCACCGCGGCCATCTCCAAACCTTTTCGCGACATGACTGTCTTCGCGGTGGAAATAGCCTTTTCTACATCGTATTCGATGTAGCCTTCCGCGCCGCCCCATGAAAAGCTCGGGATGTATTTTGGCGGAAGTCCTGTGCCGTAATGGTTCACGCTTGCTCCGATACAGGTGCCGGAGTTCAGCAATGTTCCTATTCCTGTCTTGGAATGGTCGCCGATAAAGCTTCCAACCTTGATTCTCTTCGTATCGATTTCACCCTCGCCAAAATCGACACGAATTACGCCATAGTTATTCTTAAGGTCGCTTGTTGTAGTCAATGCGCCGAGATTAACCCATTCGCCGACATAAGAATGTCCAATGAATCCTTCGTGAATTTTGTTCGAATACCCTTGGAATATCGACGCTTCTATCTCGCCTCCAATACGGCAGTTCGGCCCGAAACTGCATCCCGGACGTATCCATCCGGAAACCACTGAGCAATCAGGGCCAATATAACACGGACCATCGATAACCGCGCCTGGCCTTATCACAGACCTCTGGCAGATAATCACAGGGCCGTTTCGCGCATCGACAACTGCACCCGCGCTAATCTCGGCTCCTTCGGCGATAAAAACAGAGCCGGGAGAATAGATCGTTGCCGCGCGGTGAACCTCGCCGACCATCGACGGCCCGAAAAAACGCCTAAAATCAAGCTGTATCAGCACATCGTTGATATTAACAACGTCCCAAATCGCAGGGATTTTCTCGACTGATAGCTCAATTTTTCGCATTCCCTTATCGCTAAGTCTATCGGGAGGGTTATCGAAATCCGCCAAAACTGCAAATACCTCGCCGTCGCAAAGGAAAGCTGTTCCAGATTCGGCAACTTCAACCTTATCACGAAAGAATTGGTCGAAAGCGTAATTCGGTTTTACCGCGAGAATAGGTCCTTCGCCATCGGGAAGTCTGTTTGCTGGAATTCCGGTTCGCGAAGTCCAAACCTCCGCAACAATCGAAGGAGCAGAGACGGCTATCTTTGCCGTCGGGAAAAGCTTTTGCAGGCGCTCACGGAAGGTAAAAGCCCCCGCGCGAATCTCCGCGAGGGGGCGTGTCAGCGTCAACGGAAGATACTTCTCCCGGTCATCGTCGAGTATATAGATTCGTCCAATCATGTGCGATCGATTTCGGTCTCGAACATCTCGACGCAGGTTGCCGCATTGCCCTCTTTCTGGACTTTTTTCGCAAGAGAATATCCGAGTTTCAGTGCGGCGAGATTGCTCTGGGCGAATTTCTCGGAAAATTTTTCCAGAACAGCCTCTTCGAGCGATTTTTTCGTGACGATACCGGCAAATTCCGAGATGAATCCAAGCGAAACAATGTTTGTGGCCACTGCAGAACCGAGAGTTTCTATAGCCGCCTGTGTAAAAGGTGCTTCTATATATTCGCGCTGAGGCTTGCGTCTTACCGCTCCCGAGTCGATTATCATCAAACCGCAATTGGGTTTAAGCTTTCCGACATAAACATCCGCGGCCTCCTGTGTCAAAGACAACAGAAGGTCGAGAGAAATTGCCTCAGGGAAGCTAATTTCACCGTTGGAGATGATGACATCGCATCGTGTATGTCCGCCACGAGCTTCCGGGCCGTAGGACTGTGTTTGCGCGGCGTTCCTTGCATCACCGACCGCGACCGCCTCGGCCAGAATGACGCCAGCGGTTATCAGCCCTTGTCCACCAGATCCGGAAAGCCTCACCTCATAGCGATCTTCTATGAAGCTGGGAGCTTTTTTCTGTTTCGGATCGGCTTTTTCTTTGATTTTTTTCGGCTCTTCGGCCTTCGGCTTACTTGCCATTATTACCCTCCTCGCGAATCTTCTGTTTGAGCTGTTCGTAAAGATCCGTGTATTCCGGTCGGCTCATATCCGTAACGAATTCTCCGATTGCAAAATGCCCTTCAATCTTGGCCTGCGACCGTTCTTCTCGGGTCATTTTCTCCCATTTCGCCATAGGAATCGCGAAATCCTTCTGCCATTTTAGTTGATCGACCGGGCTTTTCATCTTGTTCAACCTGCCGAAAAGAGTCGGGCAGTTGCTGACAACCTCGACCACCGACATGCCGCGATGATCCAAAGCCTTCGTGATGTATTTACTCGCTTGGACAATGTGGTAATTCGATGCCCTCGCGACATAGCTAGCGCCAGCCGCAGAGGCGATTTCCACAGCGTCGAAGGGGGGGTCGATGCTTCCATAGGGAGTCGTATGGGAAATCTTGCCTTGAGGAGTCGTCGGGGAAGCCTGTCCGCCGGTCATGCCGTAAATATGATTGTTAATTAGCACAAAGGTGATGTCGATATTTCTTCTACAGGCGTGAATAAAATGATTCCCGCCTATTGCCAAAGCGTCGCCGTCACCGGAAACTACTATGACTTTCATATCCGGACGAACCATCTTGATTCCCGTAGCAAAGGGAATTGCCCTGCCGTGTGTGGTGTGGAGTGTATTGAAATCCACATAAATAGGGATTCTCGAGCTGCATCCTATGCCGCTAACCAGAGCGACATTATTTTTGTTAATCTGAAGCTCGTCCACCGAGCGGATAATTGCCGCCATAACCGCGCCGATTCCGCAACCTGAGCACCACACCGTCGGGAACTTTTTCTTTATTCGAAGATAGCTGTGTTCCTTGCTCACGCTCTCGATATCCATCTTATTTCCCCCTAACTTTTGAACGGAGCTCCGTGATTTTTTCGTATATCTCCCAAGGTTCGAGAGCATCGCCGTCGTAACGGAGAACGCCTTCCACCTTGCATTTGCCCATAACATAGCGATCCACTTCGCGAATCATCTGCCCCATATTTAGTTCTGCGACTATCATGCCCTTAACACTCTCCGCAATCTGATTTATGCGGTATCCGGGGAAAGGCCACAATGTCTTGAGGTTCAGAAGCCCGACACGGATTCCCTCGCTTCTCGCTCTGCGAACAGCACTTGAAGCCGCTCTCGCGGCGGTGCCGTATGAAACAACAACATAACGTGCGTCTTCCATGAACTCTTCGTCCCATCTCATTATGTCTTTGCGATGAATATGTATCTTTTTGCGAAGCTTGCGAAGTTTGGCGGCAATCTCGTTGCTTTTGCCCGTAGGGAATCCCTCTTCGTCGTGGGTGAGACCGGTAACATTGTAGCGATAACCTTCGCCGAAGGGGACGAATTCGCTTATCATGTTCGGTGTAATCGCGAAGGGTTTAAAAAACTCCGGTGGGACTTCGGGATAATTCCTTCCCTTAATTACAATCTCCGATTCGTCGGAAATATATAGCTTTTCGCGCATATGTCCGAGCATCTCGTCGAGAAGAAGAACAACCGGCGTGTGGTAAGTTTCCGCGCAATTGAATGCGTGAATCGTTAGGTCGTAAATGTCCTGCACACTGCTCGGTGCAAAAGCGATCGCCGTATAATCGCCGTGGGTTCCGAATCTTGCCTGCATCACATCGGATTGCGAAAGACGAGTGGGCAACCCGGTGCTCGGACCGCCGCGCATCACATTGACGATAACAATTGGAACCTCGGTCATATAAGCGAATCCAAGATTCTCCTGCATCAGGCTGAATCCTGGCCCCGAAGTCGCGGTCATAGATTTCGCCCCTGCCAGCGAGCCTCCTATAATCGCGGCTATCGATGCAATTTCGTCCTCCATCTGAATGAAAGAACCGCCCACCAAGGGAAGTTTTTCGGCACAACCTTCGGCTACCTCTGTGGAGGGTGTAATTGGATAGCCGGCGAAAAACCTGCATCCGGCGGCGATTGCGGCATCGACACAGGCCTCGTTGCCCTGCATAAATGCAGGTGTGCCCTTAGGTTTTTCGTTTGGCATTAGGAATCCCCTTTATCTTTTAAATTTTCTTCTTTGGAATCTTCCTTTTTTTCTTCCAAACGGCAAGAAACATCATCCCCTGCTTCGCAAAGCATTGCCCTTGTCCGAAGAGCTTCTTCCTGCGTGGGCTTATTCGCGAGAATTTCAGGGCCACGGATAATCGTGATATCGGGACATCTCATCCAGCAAAGTCCGCAAAGAGTGCATTTATCTGGATTTGCGAGATAGGGATACCCGTATTCGTCAACATCGAGAGCCTTTGTGGGGCAGAATGCTGTGCAAATCCCGCATTTCTTGCACCATTGTTCGAAAATCACAACTTTTCCTTCAGGGTGAACGCTTTCACGCCATGTTGTCGGCGCGGCAGTTGTTACACCCGACATAATTCGCCCTTCTATAGGCATTATCCTCATTCGTTTTGCCATCGTTCCTCCAAACGATTTGACAACTATTTGCTAATAGAACATCATCCGGCAAAAAAGCTCTCGCCGGACAATATTATGTTGAGTTTAAGAATAAAAATCTGTCATGTCAACGCTTATTATAATGGATTTTCGTAATTCATCCCATTTCCCACAAATAGGTCGATAACAGATCAAAAAGTTTATCCCGCTCGTTAAGTTCCGGCTCGTCGATTACCATGTCCAGAAGATATTCAAGCGCTTTGCCGACATCCGGGCCTTCGCCGATGCCGAGATACTGCATCACATCTTCGCCGTTGATTGCGAGATCGGCGATATTGATAGCCGGTTTATCCGATAGAATCCTCTGAATGCAATCGAAATATTCTCTATCCATGTCATCGCAACGGCCGGTGCCCTGCGCTTCGATATCCGCGTAACGAAGCTCGAAAAGCGGTTCGATAAGGTCTTCGCCGACATTCCGAATGAATCTTCGAATGCCCTTGTCCGTCTCGCAATGTGTGAACATATGGAATCTCACCATCCGCGAAACCCTATCGATAGTATCTTTGGGGAATTTAAGGCGGTCGAGAATTGCACGGGACATTCTTTCGCCGATGTTCTGATGGCCGTAAAAAGTCGCTTTGTCTCGATCGAAATCGAATTTCTTACGACGCGGTTTGCCGATGTCGTGAAATAGCGCCGCAAGCCGAATTTCTAAATCCATCGGTGCGGAATCGACTGCATTAAGTGCGTGCTCGAAAACATCATATGCATGCCAACCGCCTTCCTGAATAACGCCAACCCCCTCGGCAAGCTCCGGTAAAACAACATCGAGTATCCCCCATTTCTGCCAAAGCCTAAAAGCTCCGGAAGGTTTTGGAAGATGAAGCAGAGCTTTTTTCAGCTCTTCGCCGATTCGTTCAGGAGCAATATCTCTCAAAAGCGGTGCGGCGGACATAATTTTCGAGAGCGTTTTTTCGTCCGGTTCGAGATCGCACCTGATGCAAATGTATGCTCCGCGAATACATCTTACAGCATCTGCAACTATTGTATTCTCTTTGACTACTTTTAACACACGATTCTGAATATCGGTCTTTCCGTCGAAGGGGTCGATGAACTCGCCGGTGCGAAGATCGACTGCCATCGCGTCCACCGTGAAATCGCGCTGGGACAAATCCTCCTCGATCGGAAATTCGGGGTCGATTTGACATCCGTTATCGAGGGCGAGGTCGCGTATCGCAGGGATTGTAACATCGATACCTTCTAACCCTGTCGGATTCCATTTTATTACCGAGAAACTTTTGCCGACAAGTCGCGCTTTCCCAAATTTTGAGAGAATCTTTAGAAGTTCCCGCGGCGGGATATGTGAGATTAGAAGGTCAAGCTCGCGTGGTATGACATCGGGAACAAAAGCATCGCGCACAGAGCCGCCGACTGCGTATGCGCCGGCAGATTCGGGCAGGTTTCCCAAAAAACCGCAGGGAAGCTTATCGAGGAAATCTTCCGTGCGGACAGCTTTGATATTCCTGTTCATTAAGGCAAGATACAGGTTCCCGCGTCATATTCAAGTGCTTCTTTTACTCTGTCGATGCTTGTGATAATCACCTGTTTGCCGCCGTTTTCGATGAAATATATAGCGCTTTCGACCTTTGGCCCCATACTTCCGGCGGGGAATTGTCCGGCTCCGAGGAAATCTTTGGCGGCACCGACGCTCATAACATCCCAATCGCGCTGGTAAACGGTATTAAAATTCGTCGAAACCTTTTCGACACCGGTGAGTATCACGAGAATTTCCGCGCCGAGTTCGAGGGCGAGAAGCGCGCTGGCTCTGTCTTTGTCGATAACGGCATCGACACCGGTAAGTCGGCGTCTGCTGTCCATCGTAACAGGGATTCCGCCACCGCCGACTGCAACAACAAGAACTCCCGAATCGACCAGTTCCTTAATCGTGTCTTTCTCGACAATATCCGAAGGCCACGGCGATGGCACTACTCTGCGCCATCCCCTGCCCGAATCTTCCTTAACTGACCATCCGGCGGTCTTTTCGAGGCGTTTCGCTTCCTCTTCGGTGTAAAATCTGCCAATATATTTCGTGGGGTTTTTAAAGGCAGGATCGGATTTTTCGACTACAACCTGCGTAACTATCGCAGTAACCTTGCGATCTACCTTATGTTCTTTCAAAAGATTATCGAGCGAATTGACAACTATATAGCCGATTTCGCCCTGAGTCATCGCACCACAGAGAAAAAGCGGCATGGGAATCACCTTTTCCTGCGACAGTTCGACTCGAAGAAGCTGATTGCCAACCTGTGGGCCGTTGCCGTGGGTAATTGCGATTTTATAACCAGCCTCGGCAAGCTCGACGAGCGGCAAAAGGCTGGTTCTCGCGCATGCGAACTGCTCGGAAATCGTCTCGTTCGAGCCTTTTGATATCGCGTTTCCGCCCAAGGCGATTACGATAGGTTTGGAAATGTCTTTGTCCATTATTCTAAATTGTTAGGGTTTCAAAAAAACTCATGCCCCGCATTTATGCCATGCGGGGCGTGAATTGACGCTCTCTCGAAACTACAGGTCGAGAACTTTTCTGATTACATCCTCGAGATCGGGACGTCCGAGAACCTGAAGCTCATAGCCCACTCTTGTCGAGGGCTTGTTGATTTTCACGATTCTCCTAAGGTCGATCGGCGTGCCGATGACGACAGCTTCGGCCTCGGTAGCGTTGATCGTCTTTTCGAGGTCTTTAATCTGCTGGGGGCTATATCCCATCGCAGGGAGCAAAGTGCCTATTTCGGGGTATTTCTCGAAGGTCTCTGCGATAGTTCCCTCCGCCCAAGGTCTTGGATCGACGAGATCGGCCGCACCCTGAGCCAAAGCGCCCATGACGCCGGCGCCATATTGCATTCCGCCGTGAGTAAGTGTCGGGCCATCCTCGACAACAAGCACGCTCTTCCCGCGGATAAGATCGGGATCTTCCATCGTGATGGGACTTGCGGCCTCCATAACAATAGCACCCGGATTGACCGAACGTATATTGTCGCGGACCTCGAAAATCCCCTCCGGATTAGCCGAATCGACTTTATTTACGATAACTACATCGGCGATTCTCAGATTGATTTCGCCGGGGTAGTAATTCAGCTCGTCGCCGGGTCGATGGGGATCCGCAACAGTAATCATAAGATCGGGGCGGTAGAATGGCGTATCGTTGTTGCCGCCGTCCCAAAGAATCACATCGGCCTCTTTTTCGGCTTCTTCGAGGATTTTGCCGTAATCTACGCCAGCATAAAGTATGTTGCCGCGGTTGATGTGCGGTTCGTATTCCTCCATCTCTTCGATGGTGCATTTGTGCTTTTTGAGATCGTCGAGAGTCTCGAAGCGTTGCCATGTCTGCTTAACGAGGTCGCCGTAGGGCATCGGATGGCGGATGACAACAACTTTTTTGCCGACTGCCGTGAGGATTTCGGCCACCTTTCGAGTGGTCTGGGATTTTCCGCAACCGGTGCGGGTCGCGCAAATCGCGATAACAGGCACATTTGACTCGAGCATTGTTGTATCGGGACCGATGAGCACGAAATTCTTCGCCCCGGCGGCCAAAGCCCAGGAAGCTCTATTCATTAGATATTGGTATGAAACATCGGAATAGGAAAAAATAACCTCATCGATAGGTCCCTTTTCGACGATGTGTTCTTCGAGACTGTTTTCGTCCACGATGGGGATGCCATTGGGATACATATTCCCGGCTAATTCGGGAGGATACGCTCTGCCGTCGATATCTGGAATCTGAGTTGCAGTGAATGCTACAACCTCGTAATTCGGGTTATCGCGGTAAATGCAATTGAAATTGTGGAAATCTCGGCCGGCGGCCCCCATGATAATAACTCTACGTTTCGCCATTTCACACTCCTATTGGTTCGGCGGTAACGCCCGTCGGAACCTGCTTTCTCCACCGGAACGGGCCACGGTCGGAGAGCAAATCTACTTATAATAGGAATTTAAAAATTAGTGTCAAGCATTTATGCGATTTTTTCGCGCCTTCTTATCCAATAGACAAAGGCAATACGAAAAAAAACAGTCCATCCCCATCGCTGAGGATAGACTGCCCGGCATTCTTTTATGTCAATTGCTCGACTATTTGGGTTTTTTCGTTCCGTATTTGGAACGCCCTTTATGACGACCATCGACACCGGTGGAGTCTAACGCTCCGCGGACGATATGATAACGAACACCCGGAAGGTCTTTCACCCTGCCCCCGCGAACGAGGACAATACTGTGTTCCTGAAGCCTGTGCCCTTCGCCGGGGATATAGGCTGTAACTTCGATGCCATTCGTAAGGCGGACACGGGCGATTTTCCTAAGCGCTGAGTTCGGCTTTTTCGGGGTCATCGTATAGACCCTGATACAAACGCCGCGCCTCTGAGGGCAATTTTTCAGCGCCGGGGATTTCGTTTTGGTCGTTTTGAGCTGGCGTCCTTTGCGGACCAACTGGTTGATTGTAGGCATACTATCTACTCCTTAACATTGCCTTATTAGAAACCATAATATTCATCAGTCTGAGTCTCGATGAACAGTTCGTTCATTCTCTCGACCTCGTTCTCTTCATAATCATCTTGCACCGGACGGATTTTGCGATATTTATGGAATCCGGTTCCGGCGGGAATGAGCCTGCCGATAATGACATTTTCCTTAAGGCCGCGAAGTTCGTCCGATTTACCGCTGATTGCGGCCTCGGTGAGAACTCTCGTGGTCTGTTGGAAACTCGCCGCGGAAAGGAAGCTGTCCGGAGTAAGGCTCGCACGGGTTATCCCGAGAAGTAAGGGCTCGAAATTCGCTGGCGTTCCGCCCTGAGCGATAATGCGCCTGTTTTCCTCGAAGAATTCGCCGCGATCAACCTCTTCATCCTCAAGAAATTTAGTGTCGCCGGGGGATTCCACGCGAACCTTGCGTAACATCTGCCGAACAATAACCTCAATATGCTTATCGTCGAGAGACACGCCCTGCAGACGATATACTTCCTGAATCTCGTTGAGAAGATACTCCTGCACCGCGCGGTCTCCCAAAACCTTGAGGATGTTGTGCGGAATAATCGGGCCGTCGCAAAGTTTCTGTCCGGCCTCGACCTTGTCGTTCTCCTGAACAAGAATATGCCTTCCTCGAGGGACGATGTATTCGTAAACATCCCTTCCTACGTGAGCGGCGGCTTCGAGAAATGCAGTGCCATCGGGTAACTGGCGGACAAGCCTGCTGGAGGTAAGTTCGAAAAGAAGGCTTCCATCCGGCTCTACACGAGGATCGATAGCAACCTTCGCATAACGGCTACGCTTTTTGCGCTCGATCTTGATCTTGCCGTCTTTAATTGAGACACGGAACCTACGCCCGATTTTGACCGGCTCTTCGTCCTCGATAATCTCTTCCAGAATTTCACCGCGAAGGTCTTCCGGAGAATCGACCCCGATAATTTCTATCTTCGTCCCGGTCTTACGGGAATCTTCGATTGGGAATCTGACAACACCCTCGATTTCGGAGATAATCGCCGGATCTTTCGGTTTTCTCGCCTCGAAAAGTTCGGCGACGCGGGGCAAACCGCCTGTAATGTCGCGCGTTTTCGAGATAGAACGCATAAGTTTCGCGATAGGCTGTCCGGCTTTGATTTCGCCGCCGTCCTCGACAAGAAGATGTGCATCGGTAGGCATAGAATAGGAACCAAGAATCTTGCCCTTTTTGTTTTTAACGACGATTCGAGGATGATAGACCCTATCGCGGAAGTCCATAACCACCAACTGTTTGGTCATGGTGGCCTCATCGACTTCCATCTTGGCGGTTCTGTCCTCGATGATATCAACATATTCGACAATGCCGGATACATCGCTGAGAATCGGGTTAATATAGGGTTCCCACTCATAGAGCATTGTTCCCGGCTCGATTTTCGTGCGATGTTTTACATTGAGCTTAGCGCCGTATGGCACTTTATAATCGTGCTCGATACCGTAATCATCGGTGATAATAATCTCGCCGGTGCGATTAAGAACGATACCTTCGTTGCTCTTGTCGTCGCTTCCGATAATACGGATGTTTTTGAACTCGACTTTACCGCCATAACGGCTTCTGACCTGCGATTGTTCAGTAATACGGCTCGCGGTTCCGCCGATATGGAAGGTTCTTAACGTAAGCTGAGTTCCGGGTTCGCCGATAGACTCGCCGGCAATAATACCTACAGCCTCGCCGACCTGCACCGTTTTATTAATCGAAAGGTCTCGGCCATAGCATTTCGAGCAGACACCATAGCGCGATTCGCAGGTAAGCACCGATCTTATGCTTACAACCTCGATACCGCGGTCTTCGATTTCATGGGCGACCTCGTCGGAGATTTCCTCGCCAGCCTCGACAAGAACATCATCGGTAACCGGATCGAGAATATCCTCGGCGGCGACACGTCCCTGAATTCTCTCTCTGAGAGGAATAACTATATCCTCCCCCTCTTTGAGGGCGGTCCGTTCGACTCCGCGAATTGTCCCACAATCGAGTTCGGTAATAATAACATCCTGAGCGACATCGACGAGACGGCGTGTGAGATAACCCGCATCCGCTGTTTTGAGCGCTGTGTCCGCGAGACCTTTGCGCTGGCCGTGAGTCGAGATGAAGTATTCGAGAACGCTTAATCCCTCTTTGAAATTCGAGAGAATCGGCGTTTCGATAATTTCCTGTCCGGTAAGCCTCTTCTGAGGTTTGGACATAAGGCCTCTCATGCCGGCCAACTGCCTTATCTGGTCTTTGCTTCCCCTCGCGCCGGAGTCCACCATGAGCGCTAATGGGTTAAAACCGTAGTCGGTTCGAAGAAGAACGCGGAAAAGCGCGTCGGTAACCTCGTCCTGCATACGGTTCCATACGTCGATGACCTTATTGTATCTTTCGCCCTCCGTAACAAGACCCTTCTGACGGGCGTTGTTGACTTTATCGACTTCTTTGCGTGCGTTCGCTATAAGCGTCGGTTTCTCTTCGGGGACGATAAGGTCGTCAACACCGATAGAGATGGCCGCATAGGTGGCATACCCGAACCCGAAGGTTTTCAACTCGTCGAGGAAGATTGCTGTCGCTTTTAGGCCTTTGCGCTTATAACAGAGCGAGATAAGGTCGCTGAGCGATCTCTTTTTCATTACTTCGTTATAAAAAGGCATTCCATCGGGAATCGCCTCGTTGAAAATCACTCTGCCAACAGTCGTCCAAGTCATTACACCCGGAATTTCAAGATAAGCCAGCACAGTTTCGCCGGTGGAAGAGAGCAACTGAATGCTCAGCATGCCTCTTTCCTTATCGTAATCATCATAGTGCACCATTCCGGCTCTTCCGGCAGTAATTCGAAGCGGCTCTTTTTCCGAGAGATGATCCGGATCGGTGGAAAAATGAGGTATCTGCGCAATAACATCGCCGGCCTTAACCGATTCGCCCTCGCGGAACATAAGATGTTCCTCCTGTGGGGGTATTCTACATGCTATTTGCGCGTTCAAATCGATTTTCTTATGGTCGAAAGCGATAAGGACTTCGCGCGGATTCGAGAATATCATCCCCTCGCCCTTTGCGCCCGGTCGAAGTTTTGTGAGGTAGTTACATCCGAGAACCATGTCCTGCGATGGGCTTGTTACAGGCTCGCCGTTAGAGGGTTTTAGGATGTTGTTCGGCGCGAGCATGAGGTTATGCGCCTCCATCTGCGCCTCGAAAGAGAGCGGCACATGGACAGGCATCTGGTCGCCGTCGAAGTCGGCATTGAACGCGGAACATACGAGGGGGTGGATTTGAATCGCCTTACCCTCGACAAGCCGCGGATAGAAGGCTTGAATACCAAGCCTGTGAAGTGTCGGTGCACGGTTGAGCAAAACCGGATGGTCGCGGATGATTTCTTCGAGGAGGTCCCAGATTTCCGGTTTTTCCTTTTCGACGAACTTTTTCGCGCTCTTTACAGTTTGTGTAAATCCCTTCTCCTCAAGTTTTCGAAGGATAAAGGGTTTGAAAAGCTCTAATGCCATAGATTTCGGCAACCCGCATTCGTGAAGCTTCAGCTCGGGGCCTACAACGACGACACTTCTGCCGGAATAGTCCACACGTTTGCCCAAAAGGTTCTGGCGGAAACGCCCCTGTTTGCCTTTTAGCATATCGGAAAGGGATTTGAGCGGTCTGCGCGATTTCCCGCGAATTGCACTGCCCTGACGACCGTTGTCGATTAGCGCATCGACGGCTTCCTGAAGCATCCTTTTCTCGTTGCGAAGGATGACCTCGGGGGCTTGAATATCGATAAGCTTCCGGAGCCTGTTATTGCGGTTTATCAGCCTACGGTAGAGGTCGTTGAGGTCGCTTGTGGCGAATCTACCACCTTCGAGCGGAACCAAAGGACGCAAATCCGGCGGGATTATCGGGACTATTTTCAAAATCATCCACTCTGGGCGGTTTCCGGATTGACGGAAGCTCTCGGCAACATCGAGGCGTTTGAGCAATGTCTTGCGACGTTGCGCGCTATTTTCTATCTTGATTGCCGCGCGAAGTTCTTTCACTAACTCGTTGATATCGAGTCCGAGTAAAAGCTCTAAAATCGCGGGCGCGCCCATCTCTGCACGGAATTCGACCTTATTCGATTTAAGCTCGATATACTCTTCATCTGTGATAATCTGCCCTTTACGGAGGCCTGTTACCTCTTCTTTACCGGGGTCGAGCACGATGTAAGACTCGTAGTAGATGATCTCTTCGAGGTGAGTGATCGACAAATCGAGCAACCTTCCGATTCTCGATGGGTGCGACCGAACATACCAGACATGGGTAACCGGAACCGCAAGGTCGATATGCCCCATTCTGTCCCTTCGGACTCTTGAGCGGGTGATTTCGACGCCGCATCTATCGCAGACCACTCCCTTGAACCGGACACCTTTGTATTTTCCGCATGAGCATTCCCAATCCCGCACGGGGCCGAAAATTCTCTCGCAAAAAAGGCCGCCCTTTTCGGGCTTAAATGTCCGGTAATTGATGGTTTCCGGTTTTGTAACTTCTCCGAAACTCCAGGAACGGATCATATCGGGGCTGGCAAGCATAATCTTGACACCCAGAAAATCCATCCCGCTTTTTTCGCGTATATCGCTACTCTTGGGCACTTTTCTCTCCCTTTTTTACCGCGATATTAAAATCGAGCCGAAAGGCTCTACTCTTCTTCTTCTTCTTCCAACAACTGAACATCCAAACAGAGTCCTTGCATTTCTTTCATCAAGACATTGAAGGACTCGGGAATCCCCGGCTCGGGCGGGTTTTCGCCCTTGACGATGGACTCATACATCTTAGCCCTGCCATACACATCGTCGGATTTGTAGGTCAGGATTTCCTGAAGTGTATGAGCGGCACCATAGGCCTCCAAAGCCCAAACTTCCATTTCTCCGAACCTTTGGCCGCCGAACTGTGCTTTTCCACCGAGCGGCTGTTGTGTAACAAGCGAATAGGGGCCGATGGAACGTGCGTGAATCTTGTCATCCGCGAGGTGAGCGAGCTTCATCATATAAATTTCGCCAACCGTAACGGGGTTAACAAAGGCTTCTCCCGACCGTCCGTCATAAAGGGTAACCTTTCCACTATCCGGAATTCCCGCCTGCGCCATGTATTCCTTGATTTCCGAGATTCTCGCGCCGTTAAAAACGGGTGTATAAGCCTGTTCGTATCCGAGTATCCTTAGCGCCCATCCGAGATGGGTTTCGAGAATCTGACCGATATTCATACGCGAAGGCACACCGAGCGGGTTGAGAATGATATCAACCGGTGTTCCATTGGCGAGATAAGGCATATCCTCGACAGGGACTATTTTTGAGATAACGCCCTTATTTCCGTGACGCCCGGCCATTTTGTCGCCGACCGTAACCTTGCGTTTCATCGCGACATGAACTTTGACCATCTTTAGAACGCCCGGATCAAGCTCGTCGCCGCGGATAATTTTATCTTTGCGGATATTCAGTTCCAGTAGCTTATCTTCGATGATTTCTTCAGAGCTTCTGAGGATTTCCTGAATAAGCGCGTTGGTTTCTTTTTCGTCAGTCCAATCGTAACGCCTGGAAACCTCGTCGATGGCGAGTCTGGCCACCGCCGCTTTAGTAATCTTCTTTCCCGCACCGATTAATAGCTCACCGGAAGTATCAGAAACTATCTTGTTTGCGCGTTTGCCGGTGATCGTTTCGCGTATTGAGGCATCTCTTCTTTTACGGACTTCGGCGATAATCGCGTCGTAGCTGTCAATAAGATCGGTGATTTCTTCCTTTTCCTTCTTGCGAGCGGCTTTGGAATATTTTTTGCGTTCGAGAAGTTCAGTATAAATAACAACGCCTTTCATTCCGGGGGGAGCTTTCAGCGAGGCGTCTTTGACATCGCCGGCCTTGTCGCCGAAAATCGCGCGAAGAAGCCTTTCCTCCGGGGAAGCTTCCGTTTCGCCCTTCGGAGTAACGCGCCCGACAAGAATATCGCCGCTTTCGACCTCCGCACCAATGCGGACAATGCCTCTTTCGTCGAGGTCCTTTACAGCCTCTTCGGAGACATTTGGAAGTTCACGGGTAAGCTCTTCGGCTCCTCGTTTGGTATCCCGCACCTGAAGCTCGAATTCCTCGACATGAATGCTCGTAAACTCGTCATCCTTAACGAGTCTTTCCGAAATAATTATAGCGTCCTCGAAATTGTAACCATGCCATGGCATGAAGGCGCAGAGAATGTTCTTTCCGAGAGCAAGCTTGCCCTCGCCGGTGCCTGCGCCGTCGGCGATAATCTGGCCGGCGGTAATATTATCTCCCTCACAAACCAAAGGCCTTTGGTTGATGCACATATCCTGATTCGAGCGTTGAAATTTCATCAGCTCATACACATCGGTTTGAGAATATTCGAGTGCTCCGACCTCTGTTTCGTGTGGTTTGATGACAATTTTGTTTGCATCTACACCGACAACAACACCAGCTCTGTCCGCAACAATGACCGAACCGGAATCTCTCGCGGCTCTCTCTTCGAGGCCTGTGGCAACTCGTGGTTTTTCGGTTACCATCAGCGGAACGGCCTGACGTTGCATGTTCGAGCCCATCAGCGCGCGGTTGGCATCGTCGTGTTCGAGGAAGGGAATAAGCGCGGCGGCAACGCTGACAAGCTGTGTCGGCGAAACATCCATGTAGTCGATGCTGTTTTTATCGGCCATAAGGATTTCGGCGCGGAAACGCGCTAGCACTTTATCGTTCTTGATCTTGCCATCCGGCGTAAGCTCTGTGTTTGCCTGTGCGATTGTGTATCGGTCTTCCTCGTCGGCGGTAAGATAAACAGCCTCGTCGGTAACCTTTGTTTTAACCACTTTGCGGTATGGAGTTTCGATGAAACCATAATCATTGATCCTCGCAAAAACCGACAGACTTGTGATAAGCCCGATGTTTTGGCCTTCAGGAGTCTCTATCGGGCACATACGGCCATAATGGGTGTAATGGACGTCTCTAACCTCGAAACCCGCTCTTTCTCTCGAAAGACCGCCGGGACCGAGAGCCGAAAGCCTGCGCTTATGTGTAAGCTCCGAAAGCGGATTATGCTGATCCATAAACTGCGAAAGCTGGCTCGAACCGAAGAAACTATTTATAACAGCGCTAACCGTGCGCGCATTTATCAAATCCGAAGGGGTAAGGGTCTCGACATCGCGAAGACGCATACGCTCGCGAACCGTGCGGGACATTCTTGCAAGCCCGACGCGAATCTGGTTTTCGACCAATTCGCCCACACTGCGGCTTCTTCTGACACCAAGGTGGTCGATATCGTCGAGCTGGCCCTTTGCGTGACGTAATTTTATGAGATACTTAGCGATCTCGAGGAAATCGTCGCGTGTGAGGGCGTGATCCTCGATGGGAATATTTAAATTAAGGCGTTGATTAATCTTATATCTGCCGACTTCGCCAAGGTCGTAGCGTTTTTCGTTGAGAAGGAACTGCTCGAGCATTGTCGAGATGCCTTCCTCTTCGAGAACCTCGCCGGGGCGAAGAACACCGAAAACCTCGCGCACGGCCTCTTCATAATTCATTGTCGGGTCGGCCTTTAGCGAGGCGATGATAACTGGAACCTCTTTCTGCTCGAGCTCGAAAAAGGCAACTTCTTCGATTCCGGCTTCGAGAAGGGCGGTGTATTTTTCGTCCGTAATTTCTTCGCCGGCTTCGAGATAGACTACTCCGGTGTCGAACTCCGCGATTGTATTTGCGGCAAATTTGCCGACAACCGATTTGCGGTTCTGACTGCGAACTTTGTAGGTTTTAATCTCGTGGAAAAGCTCGATAATCGAAGCGTCTGTATCGTAGCCGAAAGTGCGAAGGAGGGTTGCAATGGAGACCTTCCTGCGGGCATCGAAATAGACCCAAATAGCTTCTCTGATGTCGAATTTAAGCTCGATCCAGCTTCCGCGGTATGGGATAATCCTCGCGGAGAAAAGCCTTTTGCCATTCGGGTGGACACTTTCGTCGAAGAAAACGCCGGGGCTTCTGTGAAGCTGGCTTACGACTACCCTTTCAGCGCCGTTGATCAAGAATGTCCCGTATCTTGTAACCAAGGGGATTTCGCCGAGGTAAACGTCGCTTTCACGCGCTTCTTTGAGTGTGCGAGCTTCGCCTTCGCCCTCCCACTCGATAAGTTTAAGCTTAACTTTAAGACTTCCCGAGTAGGTCATATTCCTGACCCTGCATTCCTGAATGCTGAATCTCGGTTTGCCGACGCTATAGCTTATGTATTCGAGAGTAAATTTGCCGTATAAGTCTTCGATAGGGAAAACACTGCGGAAAACCTCTTGGAGGCCGCGATTCCTTCTTTCGGATTGCGGGATGTCTTTTTGAAGAAAGTTTTCGTAGGATCTCACCTGAACATCGAGCATGTATGGGATTTCCGCAACAGCCTTATTCTTTGTGAAATCTAAGATACGGTTATTCTGGGCCACGGTCACCTCGCCCTTTTTTTAGTTAACGGGTTTTTCGGACCAAAATCGCAACTCGCATGCTCGCGTAAGTCTTTGATACTCATTGAATTGCAAGTTCGCAAAGTTGCATCAATCAAAAAAATCGAATTCTGCCGCGATTATTCCTTATTATAAAGATCGGGCAGAAGGTTCCGAACAGGAACGCCCCACGCATATGGTGGGGCGTTCCTATGTTCGACAATGCTATTTGATCTCGATTTTCGCGCCGACAGCTTCAAGCTTCTCTTTGATAGCTTTGGCTTCGTCCTCAGGGATATTCTCCTTGATAGCCGCAGGAAGAGCGCCCTCGACGAAATCTTTGGCCTCTTTGAGTCCGAGGTCGGTAACACCGCGAACCTCTTTGATGACCTTGATCTTCTCGGGGCCGACATCCACGAGCATCGGAGTGAAGGAGGTTTTCTCCTCGACTTCCTCAGCGGCGGCCGGGCCGGCGGCGGGACCTGCGGCAACTGCCATGGGCATAGCCGCGGAAACGCCGAACTTCTTCTCGAGAGCCTTAACTAAATCAGCAAGCTCCATAACGGTAAGCTTCTCGATACCGTCGATTATCGACTGAGCATTAGCACTCAGAGTGACATCGGGGGTTACGTCTTCAGGACACATATTGTTCTCCTTTATTATTTGTTTTACTTTTACAAAATTAAGCCGCTTGCTGTTTTTTATCGCCGATTGCATTGAGCGCGACGACAAAACCACGAAGCAAGCCGGACAAAGTGAACACCAAACCGGTTAACGGAGCGGCGATTCCACCGACCATCTTAGCCCGAAGTTCATCGATACTGGGCAACGAGGCAAGCTCGTCGAATTTGGAAACTTTCCAAACAATATTATCGACAACGAGGCCTTTGATTGCCGGCTTTTCGAACTCCTTGATAAAATCCCGAAGGATTTTTGCCGGAGTTACAGGATCTTCAGAGGCATAAATCACGCTGGTTGGCCCTTCGAGAATATTCTCGATAGAAACCATGCCTGCCTGATCCCTTGCAATATTGATAAGGCGGTTTTTCGAGATTTTCATCGAAGCGCCGCATTCTCTCAATCTTCCCCGAAGATTGCTTATCTGCTTAACACTCAAACCGGAATGGTCCGTAATGAATTGGATGTTATTGGAGGTGAGAAGCTCTCTTAGGGCCTCGACCTCACGTTCTTTCTGCGGATTTGGCACCATTCCTCCTATTTATTAAGTTGGGTTAGCAAACCGGCCAGATCGATTTTCACACCGGGACCCATTGTCGATGAGACCACGCACGAACGGAAATAATTGCCCTTGACCGAAGCCGGGCGTGCTCTATTCAACGCTGAGAGTAGTGCGCGACAATTCTCGTCGAGAGCATCCGCGTCGAAGGAAATTTTTCCAACCATAGCGTGGATGACTCCGCCCTTATCGACACGATATTCGATCTTACCAGCCTTCGCTTCGCTTACAGCCTGTGCGACATTTGGAGTAACCGTTCCGGCTTTCGGGTTCGGCATAAGCCCTCTCGGGCCGAGAGTTTTACCGAGCCGCCCTACTTTGCTCATCATTTGCGGATGCGCAATAGCTACATCGAAATTCATCTCGCCGGCCAGAATTTTTTCAACAAGATCGTCACTTCCAACAATCTCGGCACCGGCCTTTTTTGCGGCCTCGGCATCTTCACCCTCGGCGAAGACTGCGACACGGACGCTTTTACCTGTGCCTGCCGGAAGAACGACAGTGCCTCTGACCATTTGGTCGGCGTGACGAGGATCTACTCCGAGCTTAACCGCGATATCCAAAGATTCGTCGAATTTCGCATATGTAGCTTCTTTGACCAGCTCGATGGCTTCTTTGAGGGAATATTCCCTTTTCCGGTCGATTTTCTCTCTTGCAGATCTATAATTTTTTCCATTTTTCGGCATAATCGACCCCCTTTAGTCCGTAACCTCGATGCCCATACTTCTCGCGGTTCCCTCGACGATGTTCATCGCACCCTCGAGATCGATTGCGTTGATATCAGGCATCTTTGTTTCGGCGATTTCCTTGATCTGCTTACGAGTAACCTTGCCAACCTTTGTTTTGTTCGGGACACCGGAGCCTTTCGGGATACCGGCGGCCTTGCGAAGCAAATCGCTTGTCGGCGGGGTTTTCATTATGAAGGTGAACTTATTGTCCATATAAACGGTTACAACAACCGGGACAATAGTATCGCCCATCTGCTGGGTCTGAGCGTTGAAAGCCTTGCAGAAATCCATGATATTGATTCCGGCTTGGCCCAACGCCGGCCCGACAGGAGGCGCGGGGGTCGCTTTGCCCGCATTAAGCTGAAGCTTCACGACAGTTTTAATTTCTTTTGCCATATTTTTCCTTTCATCCTCCCACGGTTAAGGCATTCCGTGGTAAATGGACTCCCAAAGCGGGATGAACTACATATGATTCGAAAGAGTGCGTCAAAAACTAATCGGTATCCTCTTTAACCTGCAAGAAATCGACCTCGACAGGCGTCAATCTTCCGAAAATACTGACCATCACTTTTATCTTGCCCCTCTCGGGGTTGATCTCGGAGACAGTTCCGGTGAAATCGCGGAAAGGCCCATCGACGACCTTTACCGTATCGCCGATAAAAAATGGAATCTCTATTTTGTGGTCTGCGGCCTCGATACCTCCGGCGCGCGCTTTAATGCGATCGATTTCCTCGTCGGCCATAGGCATGGGACTTCCGCTTCTCGTCGTAAGAAAACCTGTAACGCTCGGTGTTCCGTTGACCAAAGCGATTGTCTCTTTAGATATCTCCATATTGACGAGGATATAGCTCGGGAAAAACTTACGCTGAACCGTTTTGCGCTTTCCTTGGCGCATTTCGATGATGTCCTCGGTTGGAACGAGCACCTCGAAAATACGGTCTTCGTAACCTTTTTCGCGAATAGCGGCATCGAGATAACGTTTGGCCTTCTGTTCGTGTCCCGATAGCGTATGAACTACATACCAATTTGACATAGATCGATTATCCTAACACAAGCCGAACGAGTTTGAGAAAAAGGTTATCGATACCGCCGACAAAAACCAGCAAAAGGACACTGCTGATAACGACAGCTATAGTAAGGCCGGTAAGCTCGTCCCGGGTCGGCCATCTAACCTTCTTCGCTTCCTGAAAGGCTTCTTTACTAAACGTTTTAATCTTCTCGAACATATCGCCAGCCTATATTATAGTTTATCGGATGGCGGAGCATAGTAATCTCCGCCATCCAAATTTCAGGCCCGGAGGGAATCGAACCCCCAACCCCCGGTTTTGGAGACCGGTGCTCTACCAATTGAGCTACAGGCCTATACCGATGGCAAGCGGTGTCCGCTTACCGCGATTCTTTGTGCATCGTGTGTTTGCCACACTTCGCACAGAATTTCTTATACTCGACACGCTCCGGATGTTTCCGTTTGTTCTTCGTGTTAGTATAATTTCTGGCCTTACAGACGGTGCAAGCTAATATGATGACGTCTCTTGGCATTTTTTACTCGATAATCGTGTGAACGACACCGGCTCCGATAGTCTTGCCGCCCTCACGGATAGCGAAACGAAGCCCCTCTTCCATAGCGATAGGGGAGATAAGTTCGCATTCCATTGTTACATTGTCGCCCGGCATAACCATCTCGGTTCCCTCTGGAAGCTTGATAGCGCCGGTTACGTCGGTGGTTCTGAAATAGAACTGGGGTCTGTAACCGGTAAAGAACGCCTTGTGACGGCCGCCCTCGTCCCTGCTGAGCACGTAAACCTGAGCCTTGAACTTCGTATGCGGGGTGATAGAACCGGGTTTCGCCAGAACCATACCGCGCTCAACCTCGTCCTTGCCGATACCGCGCATCAGCACACCGACATTGTCTCCAGCTTCCGCGAAATCGAGAAGCTTACGGAACATTTCGAGGTCGGTTGCGACTGTCTCGCGGGTCGGTTTGATTCCGACGAGCTGGATTTTGTCGTTCTTGTTAATCCTGCCGCGTTCGACACGGCCGGTGGCAACTGTTCCGCGGCCGGTAATCGAGAAAACGTCTTCGACCGGCATAAGGAAAGGCTTGTTGATATCTCTTTCCGGAGTCGGAATGTAGTTATCGACCGCTTCCATAAGATCGAGAATCGGCTTGAATTCCGGGGTTTCGACACCCTTAGTGGTATCCAATCCGGCGTTCATAGCGTTAAGGGCGCTTCCGCGGATGATGGGAATATCGTCGCCGGGGAATTCGTGCTTGGAAAGAAGTTCCCTGACTTCGAGTTCCACCAAATCGAGGAGTTCCTCGTCGTCAACCTGGTCGGTTTTGTTCATAAAGACGACCATGGCGGGCACGTTCACCTGCTTGGCAAGAAGGACGTGTTCCGCTGTCTGCGGCATCGGACCGTCGGCGGCACTGACTACAAGAATAGCGCCGTCCATCTGAGCCGCGCCGGTAATCATGTTCTTGATGTAGTCGGCGTGACCCGGACAGTCGATGTGAGCATAGTGACGACTTTTCGTCTGATACTCGACATGCGCGGTGTTGATAGTAATACCGCGTTCCTTTTCTTCAGGAGCGTTGTCGATGTCGTCGAATTTCTCGACCTTCGACAATCCCAAATGGCTAAGCACCATAGTGATAGCCGCGGTGAGGGTCGTTTTGCCGTGGTCGATGTGACCAATTGTTCCCACATTAACGTGGGGCTTGGTGCGCTGGAATTGTTCTTTGGCCATTTGTTCCTCCTTATTAGCCTATTAGCGCAAGCTACTCATTATTCTCAAATGTTATCGAGGAAGTCGAGAAGAATGTCGCTCAGTCTGCCGAGAATACCGGCACGAGCTTGTTTCAGCTCTTCCTCGTTTTTATTTGTCTTTTCAAAAAGCTTATGAAGGCCCTTTTCGCGAAATATTCTTTGGGCTTCGAGATCCCATACTTCGTCAAAGGCCTGTAGAGCGATGAGTTCGCCCTTATCGAGCCAAACTCCGCAACCGTCGGGGCATCTATCGACTACCACGCCGGTGTCATACCCATAAACAGCACGACTAAGCGTCGAACTACAAGACGGACACGGATATTCGTCGTTGAGTTCGCGCTTCGGTATCGCATTGGAACGCCACCTTTTTGCTTCTTCGAGAGCTTCTTTGGGCATTATCTCTTTTCGGGTCTCGATTATCTTCCGAAGTTCCGAGCCACCCACCCAATAACCGCCGCAATCGTTGCACCGATAGATAGGATAGCCCTCGTATTCGGATTTAGTAAGTTCCCGGAAGCATCGGGGGCATTTCATTATCAAACTCCGTCCAAAAAGCCCACGACCGGATTTGAACCGGTGACCTCATCCTTACCAAGGATGTGCTCTACCGACTGAGCTACATGGGCGCACTAAATAATCTCAAACAGCTCAAAAGCGGGAAACGGGATTCGAACCCGCGACATTCAGCTTGGAAGGCTGACGCTCTAGCCAGCTGAGCTATTCCCGCGATTCAAAATGGTGGTGGGGGGAGGATTCGAACCTCCGAAGGCGTTGCCGACAGATTTACAGTCTGTTCCCTTTGGCCACTCGGGAACCCCACCAAACCTTGTCAAATAGCCGACGGAGGGAATCGAACCCTCAACCTGCGGTTTACAAGACCGCTGCTCTACCCTTGAGCTACATCGGCGGGTATCATACCTCTCGCCGGTATAGATTTGCCAAATAAATGTATCGACACGCCCAATGTCAAGTATTTTTTCAAAGATTTTTCATTTTTTTTCGAAAAAGGGGATAAAGTTATTGACAAGGCCATGGGTAAAATGTATTTTTATCGGACTTGTTAAGTGAAAACCCCTTTTTGGGAAATTATCAGGAGGTTTTAGATATGGGAAAAAAGAAGAGGTCATTTGCAGATAAAGTGTCGAAAGGCACCGGACCGCGCGGCGAAGTTTGCCCCAAATGCGAAACAATTAAAAGGGTCATTAAGATCGTCCGCGCAGAGAAAGTGGACGAAAAAGGCTCTTGGCGTTTCGTAGAGAATGTCGAGAAGGTCTGCAAGTGCAACGAGGAAGAATTGCTCGCTTCCTAAGGGAGGCGCGCAAAGGCTCACTATTGAGAACCGCCGGCTATGTTCGGCGGTTTCTTTTTTGTAATTTCGCACAATCCGGAAAATAAATTGACAATTTTTAATTTTTTACTTGCGCAGAACACTCTAAAGCACTATTATGTATTAAAATAATACCGGTCATTTCGAGTATTTCGTCAAGGAGGATAAATGAACTTGGAGCATTTTCAAGCTCTTGAGGAGAAGATAAACCAGCTTCTTAACCATATTATCAAACTCAAGGAAGAAAAACGCGAACTCATCGAGAACAATCAGCGGCTTGAATCAAGATTGCGTGAAATGCGCGAGGAGAAGGAAGCAATGCTGATGGAGAAGGAAAATCTTCAGAAACAAGCTCAGGCCGCCGCTTCGGCGTCAGAGCACGAAACTGAAATCAAAAGCCGTGTCGAGGCTCTTCTCAGTAAAGTTGACGAGGTCGTCGGATCCTAACCTTGTAAACGCGGATAGCGGATGATAGACGAACCGAAGAACAAAACTACGATAAAGGTGCGTATCTACGGCAAAGAATACTCCATACGCAGTTCAAGAAGCACGGAGTATGTCGAAGAGGTAGCGCGTTATGTCGATAATAAGATGACAGAGGTCGATAAAAGCGGTGTGTCGTCCAGCCCCGTCCAGGTGGCTGTGCTTGCCGCGATGAATATCACCGACGAACTTTTAAGCATCAAAATGGATGGCTCATCCGAAACTAAAGAGGTCGAAGACAGGGCAAAAAACCTCATCGACAGAATCTCTTCTGTTTTGGAAGAATAACCGACAATCGTTCATCCGTCTATCCGCCCACCGATCCTTGCTGTAAGGTCGTCGGTGGGTTTGCTATTTCTATTTTTTTTGAATGCCACGCTCCGTTAGCGCAAAAGCCGTAACGGGGGGGTTTAAACATAAATTGAAAAGGAGTTATTATGCACTGGCTCATTGGAATAATTGCGGGGCTTGTGATAGGAATAGCCGGCGGCTATTTCATCGGATTGTCCCTCGTCCGTAGAACCGGACGGAATAGAATACAAGACGCCGAAGCAAAAGCGAAAAAAATTATCGAGGAAACGGAGCATAAGTCGTCGATTAAACTCAAGGAGGCGGAACTCGCGGCGAAAGACAAGCTGATTCAAATGAAACAGGAATTCGAGCGCGAGACACAAACCAAATACAATGAAATACGCCGCGAAGAGAGGAAACTTGCCGAAAAACAATCCTCGATAGAAAGGAAAATGGACCTTCTACGCAAAAAAGACCGCGACGCACAGGCGCGCGAACGGCTTCAAGCGCAGGAAGAAAAGCAAATCCGCCAAAAACAGAACGAACTCGACGAACTTTTCGAACGGCAGAACCGCCAGCTCGAACGCATCGCCGGCATGAGTGCCGAAGAGGCCAAACAGCTTCTGATACAAAATCTCGAACAGGAAGCACGCGCCGAGGCTGTGAAAATTATCCGCAATATCCGCGAAAAAGCCGAGGCAAACGCCGAACGAGAGGCTCGTCAGATTATTATCGATTCTATACAACGTTGCGCCGCCGATACGACAGTAGAATCTACGGTCAGCGTCGTAAATCTACCCTCCGACGAGCTTAAAGGCAGAATTATCGGACGCGAGGGAAGAAATATCCGCGCTTTCGAAATTGCAACCGGTGTCGATGTCATCGTCGATGACACCCCCGAAGCAGTGATTTTATCGGGATTCGACCCGATACGCAGAGAGATCGCACGCATCGCCCTCGAAAAGCTTATTCTCGACGGCAGAATTCATCCGGCACGTATCGAGGAGAGCGTCCAAAAAGCCGAAAAGGAGATGGAAGTCATCATCCGCGAGGCGGGAGATCAAGCCTGTTTCGAGGTCGGTGTTCATGATCTCGATCCGGAACTGATCAAGCTCATGGGAAGACTGAAATACAGAACATCCTATGGCCAAAACGTGCTTCAGCATTCCATCGAAGTCGCACATCTTTCCGCGCATATCGCCGATCTGCTTGAGCTCGACCCCCAAACTGCCCGTCGTTGCGGACTTCTCCACGACATCGGCAAGGCTGTTGACCGCGGACAAGAAGGGACGCACACGGAACTCGGCCACGAAATCGCCCGACGTCACGGCGAGGGGCCGATCGTCCTTAATGCGATTCTCGCGCATCACGCCGATGTCGAGGCAGAAACGCCATATACCATTATAACGATGGCCTCCGACGCTATTTCCGGGGCGAGACCCGGCGCGAGACGTGAGACCCTTGAAAACTATGTCAAGAGACTCGAAAGGCTCGAAAAGGTCGCCGACGGTTTCGCCGGTGTCGAAAAATCATACGCGATTCAAGCTGGAAGAGAAATCCGCGTAATGGTTGTTCCCGACGAGGTTTCGGATCAGGATTCGTCCTTTATGGCTTCTGAAATCGCTCAGAAAGTTCAGGATGAGTTGGAATATCCCGGACAGATAAAAATTACGGTAATTCGCGAAACTCGAGCGGTAGATTACGCTAAATAGAAAATTCCGGTTTCACTAACAGGCGGTGCCGACAAAGCGCCGCCTTTTTTTGTCCAATAAAAGGGTTGCGGAAACTCTCGACGCTGTTTATTTTCAAGAACCGCGAGAAGGCGCGGCAATTATGCGAATTTTATTCATAGGTGACATTTTTGGACAACCCGGCAAAACCGCTGTTCACGAGCTTTTACCGAGCATCGTCGAGCAATACGCTCCCGATGTAGTCATCGCGAACGGCGAGAACATCGCCGGTGGTTTCGGAATAACCGTTAATCTGGCACAAAAGCTTTTCAGATATGGCATCGACGTGATTACCACCGGTAATCATATCTGGGATCGACCCGAAGCGGACGAGCTTGTTGACGGCAAGTTGAACGTCCTTCGCCCGATAAATTTCCCTCGCGGTGTTTCGGGTCGTGGAAGCCTTGTTTTCGATACGCGCGAGGCCGGCAAAATAGCGGTTCTGAACGCACAAGGACGTGTGTTTATGCGATGTATCGACGACCCATTTCGCGTTTCGGAAAAAGAGGTTGCCAAACTTCGTGAAATCACACCGAATATCCTCGTGGATTTCCATGCCGAGGCGACTTCTGAGAAAAAGGCATTCGGGTTTTTCCTCGACGGCAAGGTGAGCGCGGTCGTCGGAACGCACACCCATGTGCAAACCTCGGACAACCAAATCCTCCCGAAGGGCACAGCGTTTATCACCGATGTCGGTATGACCGGCGCGCACGAGTCGGTTATCGGCGTCAAACCGGAACTTGGAATGGAGTTTTTGCTTTCGGGACGAAATGTCCGTTTTACGCCCGCCGAACGAGACATAAGATTACAAGGCGCAATAATCGATATTGACAAATATGGCGCGGCTGAGTCAATAAAAAGGCTCGATGTTCCGCTGAAGGAGGAATAAATGGGATACCGTGAAGTTCTCAGAACAAATATTGGCAGAATGCCGGATTTTAGCGGTAAAGTCCGCGATTTGTATGACCTCGGTGATAAACTTTTACTTGTTGCGACCGACAGATTAAGCGCTTACGATGTCATTATGCCGAACGGAATCCCCGGTCGTGGAGTCGTTTTGACCGAGATGTCCGATTTTTGGTTCAGAAAAACCTCCGATATCGTGCCGAACCATCTTATCACCACCAATTTCGAGGACTTTCCATCGGAACTTCGCCCCTATCGCGACCAGTTGGAAGGCCGAACGATGCTCTGCAAAAAGGCCGACCGAGTGGATATCGAGTGCGTCGCGCGCGGATATCTTGCGGGAAGCGGATGGCGCGAGTATCAGAAGTCCGGGACAGTTTGCAATATCCCCCTTCCGAAGGGGCTTATCGAGTCTGACAGGCTTCCGGAGCCTATCTTCACGCCTGCTACTAAAGCCGAGCAGGGCGCTCATGACGAGAATATCTCCTTCGAGCGTATGGTTGAAATTGTGGGGATCGAGCTTGCGGAGCGCCTTCGCAAACTTACGCTTCGGCTTTATGATGAAGCCGCCACCTACGCTCTTTCACGCGGGATTATCATCGCCGATACGAAGTTCGAATTTGGGTTTATCGACGGCGAACTTTGCGTTATCGACGAGATGCTATCGCCGGATTCGAGCCGTTTCTGGGATGCCCTCGAATGGAACCCCGGCTCGCCTCAGGAGAGCTTCGACAAACAGTTCGTCCGCGATTGGCTTGCGCATAGCGGTTTTACGGGCGACGGTGAACCTCCGCGTCTTCCGGAGGAGGTTGTCGCGGGCACTCTTCACCGTTACGAGGAAGTCCGCGATAGGCTCTTGAAATAGCCCCTCCTAAATTTCTATCAAACCCTCTTAATTCATGTCTTTGCGCTTGCAAAGGCCAATGTCTTATTCCGCAATAAAAAACTTGCTTTTTATCCAATTTCTATTTTATTAGTAATAGGACTCTTTTTAAATTTAAGGGGGAATGATGAAAAAGGGTAACATGTTGTCTATCATCATGCTTTTGAGCGTAACGCTCATCTACGGCATCGAAGTAGAGATATACCGAGTCAGCGACATGCCATTGGTTATCCAAATCGATGTTTTCAACGATGGCGAACCGCCAGTAGAGATAACGGATTTTCATTTCAGTGTCTCCCCGCCATGTATGATAGTCGGTGCATCCGGTCCTCCCGGATGGACTCTCAGATATGGGCTTCCAAATACTTTTGTGGAAATGGATGCACCTGCCGGCGGCGGAATTATGCCGGGCGGAAGCGGCGGGTTCACGGTAGTTTTGGAAGGCCCCTGCGAAGGTGCAACATATTCGTTCTGGCTTACAAGCCACGGCGTTGTGATTCCCGGGACAGAGCGGGAAGGCACGATTCCCATTCCTGTGAATGTCTATGAGGGCGGAACTCCGGAAAAGCTTGAAATAACGCTTTCCCCGAATCCATTCAATTCAGCGTGCGCGATAAATGTGCCTGCACGGGCAAAGATTTCTGTGTTCGATATACGCGGAAATCTTGTCGAGGAGTTCTCCTGTGGATGTTCACGGACAATATGGGTTTGGCAACCGTCGAAAGGGACGGAATCAGGCATTTATTTTATCCGGGCGGATTTGCCTGACGACACGCGGATATCGCGCCGAGCGGTGTATATGAAATAATCCGTAACGAAAATATAAGAACGAACCTTTTCAAATGAACATTTATGTATCGAAAAAATGCATTGAAATAGACTGGCTTCGCATCAAAGGAAATCCCAAAAATAAATTTTCCTTGCCCATCAGTTTATTATCTCATAAATTCTCAATGGATATGCAACTGAATAGCTCAAAAAAGAGCTAAGACCCAAAAAAAAGGCAAATAATGAGAATCATTACTACCGCACTTTTATTGCTCGCTTTTTTCTTGACCGCGCAGGAAAAGGTTTTCGTCGTAGTCGAAACGGGCGAAAGTGAGTCAGTTATTTACAAAATGAACCCCAACGGCTCATCGCCGACACAATTCTTTTCTTGGGACGGCAAACCTGCCCGCGGCACACGCGATCATATTATCCAAATCGACATCTCGCCATCGGGAAGATATATCGCGATGGACTCGAATCACGACCGTTGGCATAATTACAGCAAATACAACATCTTCATTGTGAACTCCGAAGGAACGAGCTGGCGTCAGATAACGCCATATCCGGCCGCAGACGGCTTTTGGTATTCCGGAGCAACCGGAACTATCACCGGGCAGGTTACAGATGGCGGTTATTATGTCGCCTTTCCCGAGGTAACCTGCGAGGGCGTAGTCGGCACGGTTACCGGCGATGCTTTCGGCAACTACACTATGACCGGCGTGCCTCCGGGCGAGCACAAAGTCTATGCTTGGACAATGTTCATGGGCGAAATCGTGTGGGGATGGAATCTTGTCGATGTTTCCGCGGGCTATACTCAAACCTGCAACATCTCAAACACGGGATACAGCGATCTTTCCAGAGAGCACTACACCTATCCGGCATGGGGATCAAATGACAATACCTTATATTATTATTCGAGATTTATAACCGGTATTTATAAAACCGTCTATCCATGGGAATGGGATTTCGACACGGTTCTGACCGGATCATGGACAAGCTCCGAATTCTACGGTTACGATGTCCGCAGATCGGACGGCAAGCTCGTTTATATTATCGAAGAGCAAGGCATTTACACGGCTAACGCGAACGGCACCGGCAGAACCCTCGCATATGCAGACGGAAGCATGGGAATCACTGTTCAGGGCTATCATTCCAACCCGAAATGGTCACCCGACGGCACGCAAGTCCTCTTCGCGGGCTATCTTTACGCGCCTCCGGACTATGTCGGGAATGTTGTGGCTATCTACGATTTCACTACTAGCAGTATAGAGTATTGGTTTGGTTGGGGAGAGGGAAATTTCCCGAAACCTCTGGCATGGTCCCCCGATGGCAACTATGTCCTCGTTCGATACCACGAGGGCGATGCCTCGGAAGCTGTGCTTTACAAAATCAATCCATCCGACCTTTCCGATTACGCAATTATCTATGGCCCCGCAAAAATTTCCGATGCCGATTGGGGAATAATGGTTCCCAGCGGGATAGGCGAAACACCCGATTTGCCAGAAAGATCAACTATTACAGCTTATCCGAATCCATTCAACTCCTCCGTGCGGTTCGCTTTTGAGGGCGAAGGTGCTGGTTTTGCTCCCGCGACCATCGAGATTTACGATATTTCGGGACGGAAAATAGCCGAATCGGCCACTTTCGATACTAAAAGCTACAGGGCGATTGGCCGCGATGAACATGAATTTCTCTGGACGCCTGATGTCGGAACTCCCTCCGGTGTGTATTTCGCTCGCGTAATAGCGGATAATGGTGAATCGCAAACCGCGAGGGTGGTTTATTTGAAGTAAGCTTCGACAACGGAATGCTTCAAAAGTAGCATAAATTCTGAGTTAAAATATCTCGATGAGCAGATTTCCACCGAGATATTCGCCGTCGAGATCGAAAAAGCAGGCACGAATTTCCGGATTATCAGATAGAAATTCCATTCCGGCATCAAATCCCATAACAAACAGCGCTGTCGATAGGATGTCCGCGGTTACGGCATCCGGTGCAATGACCGTTACGGCGCTGACATGTCTTGCAGGGATGCCCTTTTGCGGGTCGATAATGTGATGATACCGAACGCCGTCGCGCTCGAAAAAACGCTGGTAATCCCCTGCAGTGGCGCAGGCTTTGCCAGATTCAAGTTTGAATTTGGCGATAACTTCCTCCGGTGCGCGTGGGTGGCGAATGCCTATAACAAAGGGCTTGCCGGCTTTATCCCCCGAAGCTATATTTCCGCCGAGGTCGATAATATAGCGGTTAATGAATGGAATGGTGTCCAACATCTCCGCGACTGCCCCTGCGGCGATGCCTTTGCCGAGACCACCCAAATCGAGTTTTGTCCCGAGGGACTTGCATATTCTGCCATCGTTGATTTCGACAGGATTGCCCGCAAATCTCATCGCCTCAGAAAGCGCGCTATCCGATGGAATATCCCCCTCGCCCGTGAAATCCCACAACCGTATAATTCCACCCACACGGATATCGAAAGCGCCAGAGGTTTTCACAAGATAATCCAGCCCGATTTCAAGCGCGGACTCGAGTTTCGGGGATGTTAACTCGAATTCTTCGAACATATTAACTCGGTAAATGCCGCCGGAGCTGTCATAAGCGCTAAGCGATTTCTCCCAATCGCCAAGTTCACGCCATATCTCCGCGAAAATCGGCTCCAAATCGCGCCCCTTCTCGGTCTCGATAGAAATTGAAACAACGGTGTCGAACATTAGACGTGTTCGGCGCACAGGCTCGCGCTTTGTTCCGCAATTCGAAATTAGAATTGCAATAACAGCGAAAAATAGAGGTAAATATTTCTTCGAGTTTATCATAACCGTTTATCATAAATCTACCACGTAGATTTTTCAAGCGGAATCGCGAAAAAGCGTAAGCTTTGCCCTTGACCAAAGCGCGGTTTTCAACTATTTTGTAATACCATGGATATCGACAAACAGTTGATTGCAGAGGAAATCGAGCGGCTTCGCGAGGAGATTCGGCGGCATAATTATCTTTATTATGTCGTGGATTTGCCGGAAATCTCGGATTCCGAATACGACGCGCTTTTCGACCGGCTTTCCGCGCTCGAAGAGGCGAATCCCGAGTCGATTTCTCCGGATTCGCCTACTCAAAGGGTCGGCGCGGAACCGGTGACGGCTTTCAAATCGGTCGCGCATTCGATTCCCATGCTAAGTTTGGGAAAAGTTACATCGCAAGGCGAGTTTCTCGCTTTTCACAAACGAGTTCGAGATGGCCTTCGCCAAGACAATGCCGTCGAAAGGTCTAATTCTATCGAACTTCCCTCAGTTTTCGATTCCGACTCAGAATCGGATGGCTCGGAGGCGCAAATCATTTATTCTTGCGAACCTAAGCTCGACGGCCTCGCGGTCAGCGTCCGCTACGAAGACGGCGTCCTTGTTCTCAGTGCCACACGTGGCGATGGCAACCTCGGCGAGGATGTAACCCAAAACATCCGCACAATAAAATCGATCCCGCTGAAGCTTCGTCAAAAATTCCCTGTTTTAGAGGCTCGCGGTGAAGTAGTATTCCCGAAGAGCAAATTCGCGACCATGAACGAGATGCGTATAGAACGCGGCGAAGAGCCATTCGCGAATCCACGGAACGCCGCCGCTGGAAGCCTTCGCCAGCTCGACCCGAAAATCACGGCGGAAAGGCCGTTAGAGGCTTTTTTCTATGCCGTCGGAGCGATAGATTTGGGCGCGGAGGAGCCGCCAAAAAGCCATAGAGAGGAGCTGGAACTCCTTCGCAAAGCCGGACTTCGAGTCGTGCCCCTTGCAGAACCCCTGAATGGCCCACTCGAAGTCGCGGAATATTTCAAACGTATAGCCGAAATTCGTGAGAGCTTGGATTTTGAAATAGACGGCGTGGTTGTGAAGGTTGACGATATCGAAACACAGCGAAGGCTCGGCGAGATTTCTCGAAGCCCGCGATGGGCGGTGGCGTGGAAATTCCCCGCGCAGGAGAAGGTAACAACCCTCGAAGGTGTTCTTTGGAATGTCGGAAGAACCGCGGCTGTCACGCCGGTTGCACTTCTCACGCCGGTCGAGATTGCGGGGGTAACTGTTCAGCGCGCGAGTTTACACAACGAAGACCAAATTGAAAAACTTGGGCTGAAAATAGGCGATAAAGTTCTTGTTCGGCGCGCGGGCGATGTTATTCCATATATTGTGCGCGCGATGGAGGAACTCCGCACCGGTGGAGAACGCGAGATAATCCCCCCTGAAAAATGCCCCGACTGCGGATCCGAACTTGTCAAAGAAATGGGCGATGTTTACCGCAGATGCCCGAATATCAGCTGTCCCTCGGTCGTCGCGGAATCGCTTACTCATTGGGCTTCACGCAGTGCGATGGATATCGACGGCCTCGGACCGAAACAAATTGCCCAGCTACTTCGCGAAAATCTTATAGCTGATGTCGGCGATTTATATCGGCTTCGAAAAGAAGATGTCGCCAATCTCGAAAGATTCGCCGAAAAAAGCGCGGAAAACTTGATAGAGGCTATTCGCGCGAGCAAAAATCGACCGTTGGCGAGGTTCATTAATGCGCTGGGGATTAGGCATGTCGGCGAAACGGTCGCAAAAATGCTTTCCGCCGAATATGGGTCTCTCGACAAGCTCGCGCAGGCCTCTGTCGAAGATCTGACGCTAATAGAAGGTGTCGGACCGGAAATAGCCAAAGCCATTGTCGATTTCTTCGGAAACGAGAATAACCGTAAACTTATCGAAAAATTACGCAATCTGGGAGTCGAACCTATTCTTCCTGAAAAAGAATCCAAGACCGAAGCGATTTTAGAAGGATTGACCTTCGTTTTGACCGGCACACTTTCAAGACCGAGAGATGAGATTAAGGCCATTCTCGAATCTTACGGAGCGAAGGTCTCCGGTTCTGTCTCAAAAGCGACCGATTATGTCATTCACGGTGATTCGCCCGGAAGCAAACTCGACAAGGCAAATCAGTTGAATGTAAAAACCCTCGACGAAGAAGCGCTCAGAGAATTTTTCCGCGATAGAGGAATCGCTTTTTAGAATCAGCGGGTAATTCTTGCATAATTCACCGAAATTGCTTATTATTATAGATTGCTAAATGTAGCGAAGGGACAAATATGAAGAATTTTGCCGTTATATTGGCCGGCGGCAAGGGCGAAAGGTTCTGGCCGGCGAGCAGATCGGACAGACCCAAACAGCTTTTGCGGCTATTATCCGAAAAAACCATGCTCGAAGAGACAATCGACAGGGTTGAAACTCTCGTTGAACCCGAAGATGTCCTTATTGTAACCAGCGACGACCTTAGAACCCTCATCGAGAAGGAACTTCCGCAATTGAACGGCGGGAATTTTCTTATCGAGCCGGTGGGACGGAACACCGCACCCGCGATAGGCCTCGCGGCGGCGAATATTGTCGCGAAACACGGCGACGGCGTGATGATTGTCCTGTCCTCCGATCACCGAATCAAGCCGGTGGAATCGTTCCAGAACGCGATTAGCGCCGCCGCACAGATTGCCGCCGAAAACGACCGTCTGATTCTTATCGGAATAGAGACATCGCGGCCAGAAACAGGTTATGGCTACATCCAAACCGGAATCGAAATGATGGAGGTTGACGGCCTCACAATCTACGATGTCGCGAGTTTTCGCGAAAAGCCCAACCGCCTTCTCGCGCAAGAATATTATCTCGACAGCAAGCATCTCTGGAATTCCGGCATCTTCGTATGGCGCGCGAGCGTGATTCTCGAAGAGATGAAAACCGCCCTTCCGGAACACTACGAACTTCTAATGCGCTACAAAGACGCGGTCGGGACCCCAGAAAAGCGCAAAGTGCTCGACGAAATTTTCGATAAGATGCAATCGATAAGCATCGATTACGGCGTTTTGGAAAAATCGAAATCGGTCGCGGTGCTAAGGGCCAAATTTACATGGGACGATGTCGGAAGCTTCTCGGCGCTCGAAAGGATTATGCGTAAAGATTTCGACGGCAATGTCGTGGCGGGAGAAAACATCGTTCTTCACGAGACATATGAAACCACCGTTATGAACGAGGCTCCCGGTCCGGTTGTTACCTTTGGAATCAGCGATATAACGATAATCCGCACCGAAGACGCTCTGTTGGTAATTCATAAGACAAAAATCCCACATATGCGAGAACTTCTGGACACGATGAAAGAGATGCCGGACATGGAGGGTTACCTATGACGCGCGCTATTATTACAGTCATCGTGATTGGTCTTTTTGTCTCCGGATGCACTTTTCTTCCCCCCGCGAGAAGTTCCGGACAGCAGGACGCGGCAGAAACAGCGATTGTCCTTCCCGAGGCCGAGCAGACGCCGCCGATGGTCGTCGCAGAGCGAAAAGACCCCCCACAGGAAATCGATTATCACAGTTTCGATGATGATTTTTCTCCCGAGGTTACCGCCAAACCGCAGGGTCTTCAACGCGGTTTCCGTGTTCAGGTAATCACAACCGAGAATTCGACCTTGGCCGATGAGATTATCGAGAAGATTCAGAACAAGCTCGAACTGCCTGTTTATAAGATTTTCGAGCCGCCCTATTATAAAGTTCGCGTCGGAAATTGCGTTACACAGACCGAAGCCGACGAACTTATGGGCCAGCTTCGCAGAGCCGGCTACGAGACTTTCATCGTCCGCGATATGGTAAATCCGGACGACAATCCTCGATGAAGTTGTTCGAAATTAACCCGCACGCGCCCTCTGATGAGGCTTTGACTGCCGCGGTAGAAGCGCTTCGGGAGGATAAAATCATCTGCTATCCCACCGAAACTCTTTACGGTTTCGGCACAAATGCCCTTTCGGAGCGCGCTTGCGATCGTTTGAATCAAATCAAAGAACGAAAACCCGGCCAACCTTTTCTGATGCTCATTTTACGCAATTGGGCAGAGGACTGGATTATGGAAGCGATGTCGGCAAAGCCTCTTTTGGAGCGATTTTGGGAGGGGGGACTCACTGTCGTTGCCACACCGCCAAGCCGTAGTCATATTCCGAAATGGCTTCTCGCTTCTGACGGCGGAATAGCAATTCGTTCAGCTTCAATGGAGCTAAATATTCGAATGCTCGAAATGTGCGGCTTTCCGATTACCTCGACCAGCGTGAATCAAAAGGACTCCCCACCCTTGAAAAAGCTCGATTCAGCCGACTCATGGCTCGCGGAAGTCTGTGATGTCGCCCTGGACGCCGGCATAATCGATTGTGGACTTCCATCTACGATTGTGGATATTCGCAAATTTCCCTCGGAGCTTCGCATTCTGAGGCGTGGAGTGATTTCAATCGAGGAAATTACCACAGAATTCCCGAAAACGAGGATAGTAACAATATGAAAATTCTCTTTATCTGCACCGGCAATACCTGCCGTTCCGCGATGGCGGAGGGAATCGCACGGGAAATTGCCTCGAAGCGAGCGCTCGATTTGGAAATCGCCTCCGCTGGAACTTTGGGATTTATTGGCGAACCGGCCTCTATTAACGCCACAGAGGCGTGCGCGGAAATCGGTGTGGATCTAACAAATCATCGTAGCATAGCCTTAACCGCTAAACTACTCGAGGAATCCGACCTCGTGTTTGGCATGGAATATGCGCATTTAGAGTTTGCGAAGAGGCTCGTTCCAGCCCTCGAAGGAAGTATCCATCTGCTCGGCGAATCCTTCGGCGGCACAAATGGCGGCGAGATTCCAGACCCCATTGGAAGGGATATGGAATTCTTCCGCGAGACAAGGAACAGAATCGAGGGTGAAATTGAAAAGCTATTCGAAAATCTCGAACATCGCGACTAAAGCGACGGTTTTCGTCCTGCTGATATTAGCCGCGGCCATCGTCGCAAAGGTCGAAACCGATCCTGCAAAAGCCGAACTCGCTCTTCGCGCTTTAGATTCGGTCAAAATTCCCACTCCCGACAACCCGGATGCTTTCAAACCCGGCGAACTTCTCAAATTCAGCATCGACTACGGTTTCGTAAACGCCGGCTGGGCGGAGATGGAAATTGCCTCAATTGTCGAGTATAAAGGCCGCCTCGCATACAATATACAAACCCGTGCGGGCACGAATAAAACCTTCTCGGTAATCTTTCCGGTTGACGACAGGGTCGTTTCGCTTCTTGATAAAAAGGAATTTTATTCGCTTCGTCACGAAAAACATCTCAGCGAGGGGAATTACCGCGCCAACAGATGGTTCACCTTCGATCAGGACAACAACCGCGCAATTTCAAAAGATTACGACATCGAAACCTACCCGCGCGTGCTCGATGTGCTCGGTGCATTCTATTTCGCACGCACACTCGAAATGGAACCGGGTGACACATTCTATCTCCCCAACCACACCGACGGCAAAAACTACCCGCTAACTGTCGCAGTCCATCGGAGAGAAGTCGTAACTGTGCCTGCCGGCACTTTCAAAACCATCGTCGTAGAACCGATTCTCAGAGCGCCGGGGATTTTCGAGCACAAGGGCAATGTCTTCATCTGGCTAACCGACGATAAAATAAAAATGCCGGTGCTTATGAAAACAAAAATCATCATCGGCTCAATCGACGCCTCATTGGTCGAATACCGCCTCGAATAACCGGTCAAAACTTCTGAAAGGTTTTCTCCGAGGAAAATCCAATTCGGCCTTGATTTAGTTTACCGAATGGCCTATTATTTTATAGTAATAGTCAAAGGAGGATTATGCGTTACTCATTGTTATTATTTCTGATTGCATTTTCGGTAATTTTCGCAACGGAAATCGCCATAAGCGTCGCTTCGGGAGGACAACTTACACCCTCGGTGGCAAGCGACGGCAATAAATATCTTGTGATTTGGGAGGATACCCGCGCCGGAACCGGCAATCCCAATATTTTCGGTCGATTTGTCGCGGGCGATGGCTCGCTTCCAGGATTTGAAACCCCTATTCAGAGCATTGCCGGATACCAGCGCATACCGGCGGTCAGCTTCGCGGAAAATCTCTTTATAGGCACATGGATGGATCAAGTCTCCGGATATGCTGTGCACGGCAAGACTATCGATACGACCGGAGTTCCATCGATTATGGCTTTCAATATCGCCGCCGCCGGAGGGCTGATTCAGAATATCAGCATGACCCGCAATGGCGGCGCTGTCCTTACCGCATGGGAGGAGCGCGTTTCGGGACTCAGCAGAACTCGAGCCTCCGTGGTTCGGGAGGCGGAAACCTCGACGACGCCAATAGATATCTCAACTTCGATAGCACACCAGAAAACTCCTAATTCCGCGCCCTATTCAGGGGGATGGGTGGTTGTCTTCGAAGACTCCACAGCTTCCGGCAAGGGGATTTATGGCGTAAAGGTTACAACTGCTGGCGCATTAGACGGCTCGCCATTTCTTATCGCCGTAGGAAATAATGCGTCAAATCCTGCGATAGCCTCTCGCGGCGACGGTTTCCTCGTCGTTTACGGACGCGACAACGGCGCTTTCGGACGCGATATTTTCGGAATCCTACTTAGCTCGACCGGCTCGCCATCAGGCGGTCATTTCCCAATTTGCACCCAAATGGGCGATCAAACACGACCCGATATAGCTTTCGACGGCGTGGGCTATCTTGTTGTGTGGCAGGATACACGCGATGTTTACGGCGATATTTTCGGCCAAAGAGTTACAATAACAGGAACTCTCGCCGGCGACGAATTCGCAATCTGCGATTCCGCCGGAACACAGCAGAAACCAAAGGTCGCATCGAACGGCACGAATCTTCTGGTCGTTTGGGAAGACAACCGTTCAGCCACCACCGATGTCTATGGCGCAATCGTCCCGCAAATGCCCGCATCGAACTGGCCGGAGGTTACAATCATCGAGCCGTTGCCACTGAGAATAACCGCGTGTAGCCGCAATCCCATCAAACTTTTAGTAACCGACGCCGACGGCATCGACCCCTACACGGCGCTTGTAACCCTTCGCGCGGACACTTTCAACTATTATTCTCCAGCTCTCATGATGGTCGGAGATACGCTACGCCTTGTCCCGCCAACCGATTTTCCCAACGGCGATTCAATCCGCGTATGCCTTCGCGACATCGCCGACAGCCTCGGCAACCATATTCCTGATCCTGTTTGCTGGGTCTTTTTTGCCGATCTCGATCCGCCGGTGCCAAGCAACGAACGCCCAAGAAGCGGTCAAATTATTGATTCCTTCCCAGAATACATTTCAATTAATCTCGTCGATTCGATGAGCGGAGTGTGCGCGGGGCTAATCAGCTTTGTCCTCGATGCCGACACCTTCGTGGCCGGTTCCGATGAAATTACCTTCGACGGAAGCACCGCGCGGCTATATCCACCAGCGCCTGCGGATCCTCTTGGAACTCATACGGTTAAAATTTTCGTGGGTGATCTTCCGGATTATTGCGAACCGAATATGCTCGAATATTCATGGGATTTCTTTGTTAATACGGGAAGTGGCCCGAACGTATCGGCAATCCAGCCGAAAAACGGCGATGTTACCTCGAACCCTCTTCAGCAAGTGAAAATCAAGATAAAAGACTCCGACGGGGTCGATCACACCTCGATACAGCTTTCGCACGCCGGAACGGTTTATAATTGGTCGGATGGCGTTATGAGTTTCACCGACACAATTCTAACCTTCACCCCGCCGTCCCCCTCTGCCCACGCCGCAAATGTCAATATTGTGCTCATCCGCGCGCTCGACATGATTGGAAACAACATAGAAAGCCCATTAAGCTATTCTTTCTCGGTAGATACACAACCCCCTATCTTTCTCGGCACATGGCCGGGGAATATGGACACTCTTCGACTCGGCACCGACGACATCAAGGTGCACGCCCAGGATTCACCAGCCGGAATTATCGGAAACAGCGACCACGCGAGATTTTTCTTCTACAACCTTTCGGATATCCTGCTCGAAACTTCGTCCGCGGGTGTAACTCAGCGTGGCGATACGATTGTCCTTCAAAGCGGCGCTTTCGGCGGCTCTCTCGCGGACAATAGCCCTGTTGTGATATGCGCGAGACTTTATGACAACGTCGATATCGGCACAGCAAACAGCGATTCGACTTGCTGGCGCGTTCAGATTCTGCATGTCGGAATCGATGAAGTTGTCAAACCGGAGAATTTGGACCTTTCGGCCTATCCGAATCCTTTCAATTCCGCGGTGCGAATTTATGGCGCGGACGCCGAGAAGATCGAGATATTCGACATTTCGGGACGAAGGGTATGGACAAGCACAGCGAACGCCCTCTCAGAAGGCCACCTATGGCAACCCGAAGCGGATTTACCCGCAGGTTTATATCTTGTTAAAACTACTGATAATAAGAAGACGATAAATATTCTATTTGTCAAGTAATGAGGTTCGAATGAAAGCCCGATATTACGCAATTTTCCTCATAATTCTATCGCTCGCCGTATGGTTTATTTCCTGTGGCGACAACGGCACCGAACCGGACGATAACGATAATGACACCACGCAAATCAGCCTTGTTGTGGATTTCTGGACACCCGAGGACGGCGCAGTAGAGGTTTCTCTCGGCGCGACTTTGTATGTTAGAATCTGCGACACTGCCGATGTGCCGGTCGGGGTCAATCCGGAGAGTGTCTTCTTCTACCTAAATGACAGTTCGGTTACATTCGCGACGATAAACAATTCCTGTGGCGCGATCGATCTTCGGCACACACATATCATCCCCTTCGATTTCAATCGGCTGATAAAAGCCTCTATCGAGGTTCAGGACAACGAGGGCAGATGGCTTCGCGATTCGATTACCTTTAGAACAAAACTTCCCTGGGACACAACTGAATACTCGATAGATACGCTTTCTGCGCTGAATGGTTTCGCCGTAAGATCGAGGCCGAGCGGCTCATATACGGATCAGGCTACATACTTTTCAAATCCGCTAAGCGGAACCTCGTTCGTTATGCCCGGAGGCGCGCCCTACAGCGTCTCCTTCACCCCCGGCAGATCCTTTGTAATAAACGATCTCGATGCAAATATCTGGGCATATAACCCCGAACGCGGGATTCAGACACAGTTGACTTTCCATTCTTCGCAGGAAAAATACCCGGCGCTTTCGCCAAACGGCCACACATTAGCCTTCAGCAGAGAAGGAAACATTGTCCTGCACAGCCTCGCAGATGCTTCCGAGATAATCCTCGCAAGCACCGCTCAGGGCGGAAGGGATTTCGCTTTTTCGATGGACAGCCTCTATTTAGCCTATCGAAGCGGCTCCGGCTCGATGAATCCCAAAATTTTCATCTGGGACCTCGAAACACGAACCGACATCGCCCACCCCCTTCTTTACAACGAGGTGGATTGCTTCGATTGGTCGCCGACAAGTTCGAGCATCGCGGTGGTCTCCAACGAAAACCTCTACTATTGGCGAGTAGGGAGCGGTTTTCCGAGCCTATTGTTCGCCTCGACTAACATCAAGCATGTCCAATTCGCCTCGGATTATATCTATTTCGTGGATGGCACTCCCAGCGGGGACATACTCAAAAGAGTGCTACCAACCGGTGGTTCCGCGGAAACGGTTTTCGATTTAGTCTCGGAAAATTCGACAATCGACGCTTTCGGGATAAACAACAGCAATGAAATAGTTTACGCCAAAAACCGAGGCGGCACATACACGATTGAATATTTCAAAATCGGCCTTGGGACAACTCATACTGTTTCGACTACGCTCGGACAGGTGCGCCAAATCGCCTGGTATTGATATGAGCCACATCCCACTAATCGGCATCACTGCAAGCTGGGCGCCTTTTGTGGAAAAACGCCCCGTCTTTCCCGACGCAAGTTTCGACTATCTCAAAAACGAGTATAGCGATTCCATCGCGCGCGCCGGCGGTTTGCCGGTCATAATCCCAAATTTCGAGAAAGAACATTGGTCCTTTATCGACCCACTCATCCGTCGTTTGGACGGCCTTCTTCTTTCAGGAGGAAGCGATTTTTCGCCCGACATGTTCGGTCAAGAGGAGATTCCCGAAGCAAAATGTGTCTTTCGGCGAAGACGCGATGAGTTCGAGCTCGAACTTCTGCAAAGATGGGATGCGATTCGGCCAAAATCCCCAATTATGGCCATCTGCAGGGGACATCAGCTCGTGAATATTCGCTATGGTGGCACACTTGTTCAGGATTTTGATGCATGCGGTGTGAGGACAATCGAGGTAGGCCATCGCACACCCGAGTTGCAACGAACCTACCATGATGTCGAGATTTGCACTAATAGCATACTTGCGGGAATAGTGGGCACCGGCAAATTGTATGTGAATTCGAGCCACCATCAGGCGGTAGATAAGCTTGCGGATGGATTCCGTGTAACCGCCCGCGCCGAGGACGGCGTTATCGAGGCTATCGAGGAGACAAACCCGCGCCGATGGCTTATCTCAGTCCAGTGGCATCCCGAAGCCCTCACCGACAGCGCGAGCGAAGCGCTTTTCGAAGAATTTATAAAAGCCTGTAAGTGTGTCTAAACGGCGGTGTCCGGGTCGAAATTCATTTGTTTCAAAGCCTCCCCGACGAGATAAAGGCTTCCGGTTATCAAAATTAAATCTGTCGGCAAAGCCTCTTCCTTAGCAATTTCGAGAGCCGAGGCGAGTGTTTCGCATCGTGTTGCCTCGGTTCCTTCTCCGAGGAACTTCGCGATTTCCTCCGGTCTTGCGGCGCGCGGCCAATCGAAACGCGTAAGTATCAGTTTATGCGTTTCCGGCGCGATTTGACTTATCATTCCTTCTAAATCTTTGTCCCGGTTCGCCGCAAATATAGTAATTAAACGTTTTCCCGGCCATATTCCCCGAATCGATTCCAGAAGAGATTCGACCGCCATCGGGCTATGTGCGCCGTCAATGAGAATTTCCGGCTCTCCGCGGAAAAGATGCATTCTTCCCGGCCATCGCACTTTGCTTAAACCCTCTCGTATGGCTGTTTCTTTAACTTCGATACCACATTCACGCAGAGAACAGATCGTTGCAACCGCAATAGCTGTGTTGACAGTTTGATATTTGCCAAGTAGCGGTATTCTTAATTGTCTGTAAATTTTTTCGTCAATCTCTAAATCGAACTCGGTGCCCTCCGAATCTTGTTTTAACGAGGAAATCAAAACACTTTTACTCAGCTCATATTTGATTGGTGCGCCGGCTTCAGAGGCATAATCTGCCAAAACTTCTCTTGCCGCGAAGAGTTGCGGACCAAGAATTACCGGAACACCGTTTCGGAAAATTTGAGCTTTGTCTGCCGCAATTTCTTGCACTGTGTTACCGAGTATTTCAGTGTGATCGAGCCCGATCGGTGTGATTACAGTCGCTGAAGGGTGCAAGACATTTGTTGCGTCGAGTTTGCCTCCAAGTCCGGCCTCTATCACAGCTATTTCAACCCCGTTTTCGGCGAAAATCTCGAAAGCCGCGGCTGTCAAGATTTCAAAAACCGTCCGATACCCCTTTGGCACCCCAATTTCACGTGCATACTCGATTAGCTCAGACACTTTTCGGGCGAATATTTCGCGAGATATTAGTTTACCGTCAATGCGTATTCTTTCGCGTATATCGACTAAATGCGGCGATGTATAAAGTCCTGTTTTTAAGCCTCCCGCACGTAATATGCTTTCACATACCGCCGATGTCGAACCTTTGCCTTTAGAACCTGCGATATGTATCGTCCTGTAGCGGAATTGCGGGTTGCCTCTATTCGCTAACACCGCACGATATTTCTCGAGATGCGATTCATTTGTTTGATAAGGTCCCGGATTCACCACTCGCTCATAATCGATTAACGAGTATAATTCTTCGACTGTTTTCTGAAAATCGACGCTCATTCTAACTGCTTATAATATTGTGATATAATATTGCCATTTATTCAATATATTATTATACTTCTATTTCTTCACTTCAATCTTCGAAATGGCTTTAATATTGCGTTTCATCAAATCGATATACCCCTCGTTTTCATTTCCGAAGGGATCTATTACGATAATCGGGATTTCAAGCTGATCGGCGATTTTTCGAGCAGACTCCGTATTCGCAAAGGTCTCTACAAGAACCGCGACCGGCTTTTTTTCTTTGGCGAATTCGAAAATCTCGGTCAAATCCTCATCAGAAGCCACATAACCGGGAAATGGCTCGATTATATCGATAACATGGATGCCATATTGACGGCAAAAATACAAAAACGAACCATTGTGAAGGATTACCGCTGAACCTTTTAGATAGGCTATTTTAGCGCGAGTATCCTCAGAAAATGTCTTTACTTCCTCTTGCATTTTCGAAAAATTCGCCCTGTATGCCAGCTCTTTTTTGGGATCCGCCGCGATAATAGCTTTGAGCATCGCAGGCAAGATCAAATCCGCCGTAATCGCCGGATCGAGCCAGACAAAGGCATTCCCGTGTTTCGGAACTTTGTCCGCATCGAGAAATTTCTTCCAAAGACGCTCCGGCAGAAGCGGAAGAACAGGCACTCCGACTGATACCGGCACGATTCGCGGCCCATCCTCCGCACGAAGCGCAGGCACAGCCGCCCATTCATCCAATCCAAGCCCCACTTGGAACAGTATCCCACTATGTGAGAGTCTCGCGGAGTCCTCCGGAACAGGAACATATGTGCGTGGATCGATTTCCGGAAGGAGAAAAGTTCTCACCTCTGCCCGATTCCCAGCGATTGCCTCTGCCAAAGAACGCAGAGGTTGGATCGTTACAAAAATTGTATATTGCGGTTCATCCGCGGTCGTCTCCTGTTTTTTCCCGCCACAACCGGCAAAAAGAAGAAACACCATAAATATAGGCATCATATGTCTTATCATATTGATACTCCATCGATTATATTGCGTAATATAATGAACATATTATCAATCTGTTCTTTCGTATTATAAATATGAAAGGCAAAGCGCAAACCTCCTTCTCTAACGGAAACAACTACTCCTCTCGTGCGAAGCTCATCGGCGACAAGGCGCGCGGATTGAATTTCTATTGTAACGATATGGCTTTTTGCGGTCGATAAACGGTCGCTTCGTATCGTAATCCCCATCCCCAACGCTTTCTCGGAAAAATAATCCGAAAGTTCGAGGTTATGATCCTCGATTTTTCTCGCGCCGATGCCCTTCAACATTGCAACAGAGGCATCCATCCCCCAAAGTGCGCCGTAGGGCAATGTCCCGACCTCGAAACGGCGCGCGTCCGGAGCTGGCGGAAGATTGTGCTTTAACAAATCGAGAAAATCCTCCGGCGAGATGAAATGCGATAACCATGCGTCGAAAGCGGGCGACATAAATTCGAGTTTTTCGCGCCGCACAAAAAGAAAACCGGTGCCATAGGGCGAAAGAAGATGCTTCTGTCCGCCAGCCGCAAAAAAGTCGCAACAAGCGCAGAGATCGTCCTGAAGAGCTCCAGCGGATTGTATGCCATCAACAAATAACAAAATTTCCCTTTCACGGCAAATCGCATATATCGCCTTCAAATCCGCGCGGTAGCCATCTGAGAACTGGACACTGCTTATGGCGATTAGTTTTGTTTTCGGCGTAATCGATGACAAGACAAGCTCCGGAGTCAGGCGCGAATCCGCCATAGGAATCCATTTGACGACCGCGCCCCTTCTCTGTTGATTCAGCCATGGATAGGAATTCGCCGGAAACTCGCGATCACCGATAAGGATTTCGTCGCCACATTTCCATTCGATGCCAGTGGCAACAGTGTTGATCCCGTCGCTCGTGTTGGTCATCAGGGCGATTTCGTCGGTGTTTGTTGCGAATAAATCGGCAATATTCCCGCGCAATCGTGCAAGCATTCGGAATGTTTCTGGATCGTGAAACAATTCACTCTTACGGTAAAGATTAATGAAACGCTCTTGTGCCTCAAGACAACATTCCGGGCTGATTCCTGTGCTCGCCGAAGCGAAATATAGGAACCTTTCAGTGTTGGGGAAATTGGCGATAAGCTCTTCACGAGTGAATATTTCCATTTCATACTACCTGCAGATAACCCGAATATCGTCATTCGGAGAATTTGTTATTCGATATGGCTCGAAGCCGCCGTCAGCGGGAGCTCCGAAAATTTCGCGGTCGCCATCGACCTGCCCGACCCAAAAAACCCAGCTTCCATCCGGCGACCAACATGGTGAAAGATCTTCCTTCGGATCGTCGGTGAGAAACCATGTCGAAGAGCCGTCTATGCGCGTAACCGCAATATCCCAGCGCCCGGAACGATAAACTCTGTGAGCAACCAACCCGCCGCAGGGCGATAACGCTGGACCTTCATCACTCCAAATTGTCTGAGTGATATTCTCCGCAGATCCGCCATCGATAGGCACTCGAAAGATATCACGCACACCGTTAACAGTCATCACACAGATTATCGAATTTCCATCCGGCGTCCAAATTGGGTTATAAGCGTAATTCAGAGGATCCGTGAGCATTATCGCCGTGTCGGGTGTGTCTATATTTTTCATCATAATCGCATATTGTCCGTAAGACATTTCCCTCACAAATGCAATTTTCGTCCCATCCGGAGACCAAGCCGGCGAATCGTCCGAACCGCGCCATACGGTCACCCGAGAAAGATTCGAGCCGTCAATTCCCATAATCGCAAGTTCGCGGTCGTATATATCGAAATACCACCGCTTTGTGACGAAACAAACCCTGTCCCCAAGTGGCGAAATCGCGTGTTCACCGTCGTATTGCGACTCGAAAGTTATCTGCACTGGCGCGCCGCACGGATTCGAGACACGGAAAATATTCCAATCGCTCCCAATCTGAACGGTAACAAAACACTCCCCGGAGGGAGAAATATCGAACCCCCATCGACCGCAACCAAGCGTAAAATCAGTAAATCGCCGCGGTTTGCCTTTGGGAAAATCCATCATCCAGATATTTGGTGGGCCTTCGCGAAAGGAAATCCAATATAGCGTGCATTCAGGGGCCTCCACGGGATATTCCGGCTCGGTGCCGCAACCCATAAGCAACAGAAGCGAGACTGCAATTATTCCCAAACCAACTCTCATGGGGTTGAAAATACTTGCGAAAGTGATTTCTGTCAAGCGTTAGAGGTTTATTTTTCGAGGATTTGCACGAAAAGAGGATTATTTCTGTATTTGTCGAAATGCGCCTCTTTTTTCGCAGTTTCGCGGCGTTGCGGTTCGTATTTTATCGCGAGTTTCAACGCGCTGGCGGATCGAGAGGGCTGGTCGAGGGTGGCCCATACTTTCGCGAGTGCGAAAAGTGCTCTATAATAATTAGGTTTGATTTTCAAGGCTTTTATAAAAGCCCTTTTAGCATTATGACAATCGCCATACTCAAAATAGGTGCATCCAAGATTATTCCAGGCATCGTAGCGGTGCGGATTACACTCGATAGCCTTAATATATGCCTCTATTCCCTCTGCGCCCCTATCCAAATCGCAAAGCAGATTTCCATAGTTGAACCAGGCTTCAGAATAGCACGGGTCAAGCTCCAAAGCCTTATTATAGGCCTTCTCCGCCCCACTCAAAAATCCGAGTTTTCGATATGTCGCCCCCAAAGCCACCCATGTATTTGGAATATTTGGGGAAGCTTCCACGGATTTTTCATAACAATCGCGAGCCAGCTCTTCTTTGCCCTCTTCGTGATAAGCTCTTGCGATATAACGCCATACAACACCCATGTCCTCCGAGCTGTCCGAGGCAAGCCGAAAGAATTTATTTGCGAGGTTTTTGTCTCCGAGACGGGTATAAATCAATGATAGATAAGAATATACTTTCGCATCGCCGCCGTGGGTTTCAATACGCCTTCTAAGATATCCGAGCGCCGCGTCGTTGTCCGAGAAAATCATGGTCGAAAAACCCAGAATATCCAAAGCCTCGCGGTTATCGGCGTCCGCGCTCAGAACCCTCGAAGCGTAATAAACCGCCTCTGCGAATTGGCTTTTCGAGTGGTGAATTTGCGCCAGATACAATTCTTTTTCGATCTCAATCTTTTCCATTTTTATCGATTAGAATATAATACTAATAATTTATTTGATTGATTTTTTTATTCCCGAAATCAATTTGGCTGGATTCAATAGGCATGAAACCCAACAAAAATCGCGCCCGTCCGGATTCGAACCGGAGGCCTTCGGCTCCGGAGGCCGACGCTCTATCCAGCTGAGCTACGGGCGCAAATTATTCGACTGCGACGATTTCCCATTCGGCGGAACCGTCGCGGATTGTTAAAATTCCCCAGCTTCCTTTATCGGAAGATAAATTTCCGCTAAAGGCACCGGGGTTAAGCATTCGCACACCAGCTATGATTTCATCACAAGGGCGATGGCTATGACCAAAAATAATAATATCGACGGGGCCCTCAGCCCCGCCGAATTCTTGACGCACCTTCTCTGCAAGGCCTTCCGAAGACCCCCAGCCGTGAATAACCCCAACTCGCATCCCCTCGATATCGAGAACGATGCGCGCCGGAAGTTTTGAGGATAATTCGATTTCATCCATATTACCACGGACGGCGGCGATCTCCCCGACAGACTTCAGCGCGGCATAAGATGCCGCGTTTGTGTGATCGCCCGCATGAATTATCAGGTCGAACTCTTTCAGCCGGGCGAGGAAATCATCCGGGTAAACCGAAATTCTCTGTCCGACATGCGAATCGGATAAGACTGCTACCCGGGCGGCCATGGCTACTACTTCTTCTTCTTATGCCGATTGAGCTTACGGCGCTTCTTGCGCTTATGCGTCTTGATCTTGGCTCTTTTTTTCTTTTTGCCGCAGGGCATAAATACCTCCTTAGACTCGCGAAACGCGTGTCCGGGTTAAAATCGCGTTCATTATATAGGCGATGGCCTTGACGCGCAAGGGTTTTTTAGAATAATTTCGCCTCTCCACGAATTTTCTTTGGATTTCAAGGCAAATTTAGTTATTTTCAATAAATATATATTGAAAGGATAAGGAGCCTTCATGCGCAAACTGTTATTTCTGGTTGGCCTCATTATAATCTCGGCGGCTTTCGCCTACACCGCGCACAACGATATCGAGTATTATCCCTCGGGCGAAGCTCCACAGCTCGAAAAGAACATGCTCGACATCTATGTCCCCTCCGGAGCAACTGCCGGCAAACCGGTGATTTTCTTCGCACATGGCGGAACATGGATGTTCAACGACCGCTCTGATTTCGTCGCTGTCGGAACTCAACTTTCCGATGGCGAAGATTTCGTCGTCGTGATTCCATCCTACCGCCTAAGCGACTCGCTTCATCCTGAAAACACGCATCCCTGCCATATCGAGGACATCGCGCAGGCTTTCGCATGGACGGTGGAAAACATATCGGCATATCAGGGCGATCCCGAAAAGATAATCGTTATGGGACACTCCGCGGGCGGCCACCTCGCTGTTCTGCTCTCAACAAACACCTTCTATCTCGAAAACGCAGGTGCGGAAATCGATGATATTCTCGGTGTTGTGAATTTTAGCATGGGAATTTACGACATCCCAAAATTATACTCGGACATCGGTTTTCTCGCCTCGATGGGATATTCGATGATTGGTTTCGACCGCGTTTTCGGGCCGATTGCCGACAGCTCTGCCAATTGGTATGACGCTTCCCCGAGATACCATGTCGGTCCGAATACCCCGCCAACAATACATTTCGTCTCTGTTGACGATATGGAGCAGATTATCGGCGGCGATTTCGGCGGTTACGGCTTTGTTATCCTACCCGGCGAGATTCAATTCGTTTACGATCATTACAATTTATATCACCCTACCGATACCTTCTGGATCGACGGCGACCACGACACAGGTTTCGCAACCTTCATCTTCAGCGCGACCTGCAGGGCACGGTATCTCACGATGGCCTTTATCGACGGGCTTCTGACCGGAATCGACGAGAAAAAAAATCAGATTCCGGAGCAAATGAGCATCACCGCCTATCCGAATCCCTTCAACTCGGCTTGCAAACTTACTTCAAGCGGCGATGGAATCTTCGAGATTTACGATGTGCAGGGCAAACTAATCGACCTCCTCGTTTGCGCGAACGGCGACGCTGTCTGGAGGCCTTCCGAAGAAACCCCTGCAGGAGTTTATCTGATAAAGACCAAATCCGGCCTCCTCGAATCGATATCGAAAGTAACTTATTTAAAATAGGAGAATTATGCGCAGAATATTTATCTTGTTGTCATTCTTGATGATATGCACATCGGCAATGTTCGGATGGCAGTATTTCAACAACCTCGGCGGCGCAATCGACGACGCGAGGGACATAGCAATTTGTGCCGACGGCGGCTTTTTCGTTACCGGAAGATCTAATGCATGGGCGTTGGGCGGTTTTGCATCAAATTGGTATGATTACGAGATGTTTCTGATCAAACTCGACTCCCTCGGCAATCATCTTTGGACCCGCCACTATGGCGAACTTGGCGACGGTTTCTACGATGCCGCATGGACTGTTTGCGCCACCGACGACTCCGGCGCGATTATGGCAGGCAAAACCCAATCGCCCCGATGGACAACCCCGCCTTACTATGATAACGCTCTCGTCGTCCGTGTCGATAAGAACGGCGATACACTCTGGACACGCACATTCGGCGGCAATCGCTTCGATCGCTTTTGGTGGATAAAGCAGGTTCCCGGTATCGAGGAATATTTCCTTGCAGGACCAACCGCAAGCTACGGCCCCGGTATGCCATCGACAACATCGGAGAATATTTGGATAATTCGCATCAACGGTAACGGCGACCTTCTCCACGAGGGCATTTGGGCGCCGGAAACCCGTGCGGGCAACACCGATGTCCGCTGGGGCGAGCTTACCCCGGACGGCGGATGTATCGTCGTCGGTTCAACCGATCTTCGCGACACGACCTACTATTACGCCGATTATGACTCGAATGTGACCCATCGCATCTCGCGGATGGTTATTGTCAAGGCTGACGCCGAATGCAATATCGAGTGGTCGAAAATCTACGACACCGGCTGTTCCGATCACTATTCACGCTCGATAACCGCGGCGCATGGCGGGGGCTATTTAGCGACGACCTACAACAAATGGCCTGCATGGACATGGTGTCTGCGCCTCGATGAGTTCGGAGACACCCTCTGGACGGGCTATGTTGGCCTCGACCCCTACGACCCGACGATTCGTTTGGCGAACTATAATATGGTAGTCAAAGCCCCTGACGGATATTATTTCGCCGGCGGCGGTCAGGGCTGGGCATGGATAACCAAAACAGACGCCAATCTGAACGAACTTTGGAGCGCTCCCTTCGACCTCGGCTCCTACTCGGAGACCTTCCTGTCGTGCAAAGTTACCTCCGATGGCGGATGTGTGGCCTGTGGGGAGACCTATTCGGTCTATCCAACTTCATACAGCGATGTTTTTGTGGCGAGGGTAAGCCGTTTCGGCGACGACTGGTATAATGTCCGCGAAACCGCACCGGAGCTTCCTGTGGCGCCGGAAATCGCTGTCTATCCGAATCCTTTCAACGCCTCGGTTACGGTAGAAATTTCCGGAGTGGACATTGCGAATTGCCGAATCGAAGTTTATGACCTTTCGGGCAAACATGTTGACGACCTCGCTCCGGGCGCATCAGTTTGGAGACCTTCGCATGAGATGCCATCTGGAACCTATCTTTTCCGGGTATCCACGGAAGCGGGAGTATTCACAAAAAAGGCGGTCTTCCTGAAATAGCCTCCCCAAGCCGATTCGGCAATGTGTTATAAAATTGTAACAGCAGTGTTATAAAAATGTAACACTGCTGTTTTTTTGCATGCGACTTCGAATTGATTATTGTGATAATACTCTACTTTTCGAACATTCTTTCCGGAACTTTACAGGGAGGGATAAAAGTTATACAACGAAGACTTATTCGCCCGTCCCGCCCTCGATTGTGGCAAAAGCGCTGTGGTTGTGGATCGATTCCTCGCTGGTAACTTTCACACGGAATTCCTGAATTTCGGAGCGCAAACTAAGCTCCTGGGCTATTTGCCGTGCGACATCCTCGACGAAACGCGGATTAGAGTATGCCTGCTCTGTGACGAATTTCTCGTCGGGGCGCTTGAGAAGGCTGTAAACAGGGGCGCTCGCGGCCTTTTCCGCAAGTTCTATAAGCTCCTCGAGCCAAACGAAGTTAGTGCTGAGGACATCGATTTCGACAGTCGCACGCTGGCTGTGTGCACTTTTCTCGCAAAGTTCTTTGCTACACGGGCAGAGTGTCGTTATCGGGACGCGAACGCTGACCCGAAAGCGGAAGCCCTCTGTATCAAGCTCGCCGTCGAAAATCGCGGTATAATCGACGAGGGATTTCTCGCCGGAAAGGGGCGCAGATTTTTCAATAAAATAGGGAAATTCCATTCGGAAATGCGCCGCGCGGGCTTCGAATTCGGCGAGCATGGCCTCTAAAATTGCTCGAATTTGGATGTAGGTTATCTCGCCTCGGAATTTGTTCAACACGCTGAGAAATCTGCTCATATGCGTGCCGCGCCACTTTGCGGGCAGATCCACCGACATAGTGATTTTCGCCACCGTGCCCTGATGCTCGCTGTTGCGGTCGAGGACTATCACGGGGTATCTCAGGTCGTCGATTCCGACTCTGTCGATGTCCACCGGATGTGCGGGGGTGTCCTTTTGGACATCCTTAGCTTGTTTGTGGGATTTGCAGGCGGATTTTTGGGAAGCTATTCGATTTATTTCTTGTTCATATATTTTCGCTAATATTCCGCCACATTCGTCAATCGCTTTTGCGGTTACGATGCGGTAACTGGGCTTTTCCGTAATATTAAAACTCTCGGAGTGATGCACTGCAGGCGGGTTTACTGAATTTGCGAGGTTGTCGAGTTCGGGCAACTCCTCGGCAAAGCGCGTGTTTTCGAGATTCTCGGCGATTTTCCGCCAAGCTTCTCGAAAAGACTGCTGATTTGTAATAAAACTTTCCGCGGATTTGGAAAACACTCGCCATATGTCTTCGATGTCCGCACCATGGGCCTTTGCGCGCCTTAGATGCAACCAAAAAACTTCGCCGTTTGTATCGATGGACTCAAAAATATCGCCGTCTTCAGGTTCGGAAGTTTCGAACTCCTCGGCAAGATATTTTTTCGAGTTATCGAGGTTCCGCAAGATATGTGCTGGCCCGAAGTATCTCTGGTATAATACTTTATAAATATCATTAGCTTTCGCAGATGGATATTTTGCGATAAAATGTAATGCCCATTTGACAACATCATTCGACGGCATCGAAAAGGCTCCCTTCGTTGTCAAGAGGGGGTTTTAGACCCAAATGCCGATATGCGCCGACTGTAGCTCTTCTTCCGCGCGGTGTTCGGTCGATGAAGCCGAGTTGGAGGAGATATGGCTCGTAAACAGATTCTATGGTGCCCTCGTCTTCGCCGATGACCGCAGATATTGTAGATAACCCGACCGGCCCGCCGGAATATTTCTCGATTATAGTTGACAAAATGCGTCTATCCATATCGTCGAGGCCGAGATGGTCGATCTGGAGTATGTCAAGAGATTTTACTGCGAGATCGCCCGAAATTTTACCGTCGCCTTTGACCTCGGCAAAATCGCGGATTCTTCGCAGTAGCCGGTTTGCGATGCGCGGAGTGCCACGGCTTCGGCGAGAGATTTCCAGTGCGCCATCTTCGTCGGTGTCGATTCCGAGAATGCGCGCGCTCCTTCTGACGATGTGAAACAGCTCTTTTGGCGGGTAATAATCTAGTCTTTCGACGATTCCGAAGCGTGAGCGAAGGGGCGCTGTTATCATTCCTGCGCGTGTTGTCGCACCCACGAGGGTGAAACGCGGCAGTTTTAGGTTCACAGTGCGCGCCGCAGGGCCTTTGTCTATGACAATATCCAGTGCGAAATCTTCCATCGCGGAGTATAGGTATTCTTCGACATTGCGCGGCAGGCGGTGGATTTCGTCGATAAATATAACATCTGCTTTACCAAGACTTGTCAATAATCCCACGAGATCGCCGGGGCGTTCCAAAACCGGTCCTGCAGAGGCACGGAACTCTGTGCCCATCTCCTTTGCAATGATATGCGCGAGGGTTGTTTTTCCCAGCCCGGGCGGGCCGTAAAAAAGGACATGGTCGAGCGCTTCGCCATCTTTGCCGCGCCTGCGCGCCGCTTCGATATAGACCGAAAGCTTCTCTTTCAGCGCGGTTTGACCGACGAAATCTTCGAGCCGCTCGGGGCGAAGACGTTCCTCGAATTCGCTGTCGATTGCCTGTCGTGTCGGTTCTAAGTATTCGCTCATTTTTTACTCGAGAGTTTCGCCAGCGCCGCACGAATTAGCTCGCCGGTGTCGGTGATTTCGGTTTCGGCGAGTATGGCTTTGATTGTCTCTGCCGACTCATTTCGGGGGAATCCGAGGGCGGCGAGTGCGTCCACGGCATCTCCGGATGGGCCGCGGAATGTCTCCGTGGCGGGAATTGGAATTCTGGCGACCTTCGTTTCAAGCTCGATACAAATGCGTTCAGCGCCTTTGCGCCCGATTCCCGGAATCGAGGTGAGTCGTTTATGGTCGCGGGAGCGAATCGCCTCGGCAAGTTCTGCCACGCGCATTCCGTCGAGGACTTTGACCGCGAGCTTTGCGCCGATTCCGCTAACGCTGACAAGCAAATCGAACATCGACCTTTCGGCGGGAGTTGCGAAACCGTAGAGTTCCATGGCGTCCTCGCGGTGAACGAGGCGTGTGTAAAGCGTTATTTCCTCGCCGAGTTGTCCAATTCTATCGAAGGTCGAATTAGGGATAATCAAGCTGAATCCAACTCCGCCGACATCGACAACTGCAACCGAAGGGTCTTTGTGTGCGAGATATCCTCGAACAAAATCTAACATTATTATTGCAACCTAAAATTCATAGTTTATAAATTACTATTTTGCGCGCAAAGACCTTTGCGCCCAGCAATAGGCTGTCGCGAGGGCGTCTGTCTCATCGGTTGGGCAATCGCCATTAAGTCGAAGAACACTTTTCACCATGAAGGCGACCTGCTCTTTCGTGGCATTGCCGTTGCCCACGAGAGCCATTTTGACCTCTTTCGGTGCGAAAGTGGCTATGTCCATATTACAGAGCGCCGCGGAAACAATGGCCGCGGATCGCGCCTCGCCGAGTTTTATCATGCTTTGAACGTTTTTGCCGAAAAATGTGTTTTCGATGGCTACGATTTTCGGCGAATGCTCATCGATAAGGCCTTTCACGAAATTGTGAATCTGCACAAGCTTCTCGATTCTGTCCTCGGATTTCGGGTGAAACACTCCGGAAGCCCAATAGGCGACCTCGCGCTTATCGACGTCGATCAATCCCCATCCCATATTTTGGGTGCCGGGGTCTATGCCGAGGATTCGTATCAATCTACTCCGAAGAACATTTTTTCTATTATGTCCGAGACAGCGCCTTCGTCGTTTGTGAAGGGGCTGATATAATCCGCGATCTCGATAATCTCCGGCCTCGCATTTGCGGGTGCGCCGAAGGAGCCAGCCATCTGCGCCATTTCTATGTCGTTGATGTAATCGCCGATAGCAAGGACTTCGGAGGGCATTATTCCGAGATGTTTTGCGAGCTTCATCAGGCCGTCGCCCTTGCTGGTGCCTTTCGCACGGATTTCAAGATAGTGCATCGGGAAATATCGAATCGATGGGAAGAAGTAATGCAACGCGTTGCCATCGAGCAATTCCGCGGCTTTGCGGTTAAGGGCGGTTATCTGCGCCTCGTCGCCGGCGATTAGGATGGTCGAGCTTTCCATTTGGGCGAGGGATTCGATGTCTTCGAGTGGCGAGATGTTGACAATCCAAGAGTTCAGCGCTGGAGCTGTAAGCTCGTTAAGATTTCTCCCCAGCGCGGAATCGCAATTGACATGGATTATTGTGCAGTCTGTTTCCCAGGATGCACGTGTTACCGCAATCGACGATTCAGCATGAATCGGGGCGTGGAAGATAGGTGCGCGGCAATTGCGGCGCCATCCGACGAAGGCGCCATTGAGCGCTACCAGAGGAAGATCTATCTCGAGCCGGTCGATGAATTCTGAAGCCGCGGAGACCATTCTTCCTGTGGCGAGGGTTATGAGAGCGCCCTCATCGCGCGCGCGGAAGATGGTATCGACGACGGACTGATCGAGTTCGACTTTTGAATTTACAAGCGTTCCGTCGATGTCGATTGCGATAAGTTTTGGGCGGGGCATGTTACAGCTCGTCCTGAATCCTTTCAAGCTCGTCGTCGTCGATGTCGAAATTCGTGAAAACGTTTTGAATGTCGTCGTGGTCTTCGAGTTTTTCCATTATTTTCAACATCTTGACCGCATCTTTACCCTCTAATTTGATGAAATTTTGGGGGACTGCGACGCGCTCGCTGTTCTCGATGGGCACATTCATTTTCTCGATGGCGTCGCGGATGTTGTTCATCTCTGCGACAGCGGTATAAACTTCCCAAGATTCACCGCCGTCCTGAACATCCTCTGCGCCGGCTTCGAGTGCTTTTTCGAAGATGTCGTCTTCGGAGATAGCGCTTTTGGGGACGCGGATCAGACCTTTGCTGTCGAACATCCAGCTAACACAGCCATTTTCACCGAGGTTGCCGCCGTGTTTGTCGAGGATATGGCGAACCTCTGAGACTGTGCGGTTTTTATTGTCGGTCATCGTCTCGATGAAAATAGCGACTCCGCCGGGGCCGTAGCCCTCATAGTTAAGCTCTTCATAGACGACTCCGGGGAGTTCGCCGGTGCCTTTCTTGATTGCGTTTTCGATATTGGATTTGGGCATGTTTGCCGCTTTAGCGGCATCGACAGCAGTCCTCAGACGCGGATTGCCGTCGGGGTCGCCGCCGCCCATTCTCGCCGCCACGGTGATTTCTTTGATGATTTTTGTGAAAACCCTTCCGCGCTTTGCGTCCTCGGCGGCCTTTTTGTGCTTAATGGAAGCCCATTTTGAATGTCCGCTCATACATTTCTCCGGTTAGTGTTGTTATTAATTACCTAATCATATATAGTAATTCAAAAGGCATCATTTCGCAAGGCAAAATCCGTGCGGGGAGTTTTTTGTCGAAGAAAAAAATAATTTCTGGAAAGGGGGGATAGATATTTCCTGTCAGATATTGGCAATTTCGGGACGAGAGGTATCGCTGTTATTCTTTTATTAGACCAAAAAATGAGGTTTTCGGGTAGAATTTGACCTTTAGTAAGGTCAAAAGAAATTCCTGCCTTGACCTAATCAATATTGCAAGATATATTTTCATTGTATAATATGCTTTGCGATCGCCAATCGCAAAATACCGGAAATGGAGTTCCAAATGGACGGCTGGAAGGAGCTATTGAAGACTGACCCGATACCGCAACTTCTCGAGATAGAGGATCCGGGCCTTCGCAACCGAATAGAAAGAGACCTGCTTGGGATAGACCACGGCCCGGAGAAGCCGCTGGTCGAAGATTCAGAATACAAAACTCTCGTTAGAAGGCTAAAACCCGACGGAAGTTGGCGCGACTCCGGACGAAAGAAGAACGAGGCGAATTGGACTTTTATAACCTCGCTCAGGTCGATGCTTTGTCTTTTAGACCTCGGTTCTAACTTCGAGGACGAGGTTTTCGATGCCGGCGCAAGGTATTTTATTGGAACTCAAACCCCCGATGGCGATTATCGCGGCGCGTATGGCGACGATATTCCCTCGCCGAATTACACCGGTATGGTCGCGGATGTTCTTTTTCGCGGCGGAGAGCAATATCATGAAAGCGCATACATAGCTCTCGACTGGCTTATTAAGATTCGAAGGCACGACGGCGGATGGGCGATTCCTGTTCTCAGAAGCAAATCGGTGAAGGACCCTTTCAGCCATTGTGTTACAGGCATGGCTCTTCGCGCTTTTCCTTCCGATCCAAAAGGGAAATATGCCGAGGAAGCTCTGAAGGCCGGGAAACTTCTCGCCGAGAGCATTTTCAAGCCGGATAATTATCCTGACCGAAGACAGCCGGAATATTGGGGAAAATTGTCCTACCCCTTCTGGTTCACGGATGCGCTTTCGGCGCTGGATGTCCTCGGGAAGCTTGGTTTCGGGCTTTCGGACGGCAGGCTTCAGCGCGCTTTCGATTGGGTTCTTAAGCAACAAGACAAGAACGGTTTTTGGAAATCGGATTTCCGCAAAACATGTTTGGAACCGGACCCATGGCTGACCTATTCTGCACTTAAGGTTATCAAGTTTTTTGCTGATAAGGAAAAATGAGCGGTGTGACCACCATTTATCTGATTCGCCATGGCGAGACCGCCTCGAATGTGGAGGGGAGATTTCGCGGGCGTGCGGATATTCCGCTCAGTGAAAATGGTTTTCGGCAGGCGGAAGCTCTTGGCTTAGCTTTTCGTGACATCGAGCTTTCCGCGATTTATTCAAGCCCGCTAATCAGGGCGATGCAAACGGCGGAGGCTGTCGCGAAAGGCAGGAAAACGCCTATTATTGAGCATGAGAGTTTTCTGAATATCGATCTCGGCGACTGGACAGGGAAACCCCGTGCGGAAATCGAGGCCAAATATCCAGAGCTTTGGCAGAAATGGCGGACCGTCCCCGAGGACATGGTTATCCCCGGGGGGGAGGGGGTAATGGATGTTATGCGAAGGAGTCTCGACGGCCTGAATGCGCTTGCGGCAAAGCACATGGGCGAGAAAATAGCTGTCGTAAGTCATCGGGCGGTGCTAAAACCGCTTATCGCCGGTGCACTCGGAATTCTGAAGCCATTTTTTTGGAAACTCCATCTGGACACGGTGGGCTGGTCGATGTTGAGAAGCTCGCAGGGGAGTTTTACTCTTGTGCACATGAATATCATCAACCATATCGAAAATGTAACAGTCGAGGTCGTATGATATGATTTCCCGGATAGCCATATTTTTATTCGTTTTGCCGATTTTATTTTTTGCGGGATGCTCGCAGAAGACTTCCTATGACGTCCCGGAGACGCTTTTCGAGGAGATAATCCAATCGAGAGAGCCTTTCGGAGCAAGGACTTTGGCCAATCATTGGAGAGCTTTTGAAAAGTTAGGCGAGGCGTATCGTGGCGATTCCGATCTTCTTCGGGCGAAATCGCTTTTCGCGAACTTTCTTGGGCAACATCTTAATCTCGACAAGCAAACGATTAAATCCGCTCATTACGACATCCTTGCCGAATACGGCGCGAACCTTCTTCTCTCGACCCCCGAGAATGTTGTTTTGGTTGTTTATTACGATGAAATTTTTTATTCGGCGATGTTCGCGCGTGAGGTGCTTGGGATTAAGCCGGAAACAAAGGTTATCTGGGCGAAGATACTTCCGGTCCCCGAATATCAAAAATATCTGAAAAAGCAATATGGGATAGAAATTCCAGAGCAATTGCCCAATTCACGGGACATCGGCTCGAAACTTCACGAAACTGCCGTAACGGAAATTTGCATGTGGCTCACTGACTCTTCGAGGATTGCGGTGTTGTTCGACCCGAACATGCCGTTGACGCTTCGCGGGCAACCGGGAGGGGTATTGTATGGGTTGGGCAAGCTTTTTGGGGCGGATTTGCCGGAAGAAGAGATTCTTGCGCGAAATATGAAGCTTTTCGGCGAGATTTTTATTTTCGATGCGGTTGCGGATACAACAATTGCGCATCCGAAGCTTATCAGCGGGCTGGTGCAGTGGTTCGTCGATGCTCCGCTGGCGATGTCACGCCATTCTTTGGCAGAGGGTGACACGGTCTCATACGCGGCAACAGTGAAAATGCTTGTGGATAGGCTTCCGGCTTTGTGGAAGCCGGCCTACGCTTATTTACAGCTTGGTCAAAATTTGCCGGACGAGGAAAAGAACGAACTTTTAACGCGAGTCGAAAGATATGCCCGGTTGAATCCTCGCGACAAAAGCGCGAAAAAGGCTTACGACGATCTTATCAAACCAAAGGCCGAAACGGGGAACTATGAGCGCCAATAATTATTCGAATTTCGGTTTCGAGTATTATGAAAAGGGGCGTAGTTTGATCGAGGACAGGTTCGTGGGGCGCAAAGACGCGCTGGCGCTGTTCTCGGAGATAATCGAATACCCTCTTCGCGGCAAAGAAATGCCTGTTTTGCAAGTTCGTGGGATTTCGGGAAGCGGGAAAAGTTGGCTTTTGGGCAAATTTGCGGGGATTCTCGAAGCCAGACGTGCGCCCTATGTCTCTTTCAACCTAAGAAGCCCCATATCGGGGAATCTGCCGGGGGCGTGGGTGCGGCTTGTCGAGGAGATTTCTCATAAATACAATATCAAAACCCCTCGTTTCAACAGAATCTCGGCAATTACAGATCGCAGGTTCAGAGGCATAGTCAAGCAGGAAACTCCCGATTCCACTGGCTTTTTCAAGGGGCTATTTCAGCAAATTGCCGGCGGCCAGCAACAGGAAGAGCTTGTTTCGCCGAAAATGTTCCGCGAAACTGGCAAAGACTGGGAGCAAACTCTGACCTCGCGCCCCCTTAACGAGCATCTGAGGGCGATGTCAATCGCCCTTGCGGAAGATATCGACTATGAGCTTGATCGGAAAAAATTCCCTTTTATGACCCTTATTTTGGATTCTTGGAATATCGCAACAAACCGTCAAGCGCCCTTATGGAAAGCGCTTGCGGAAAATTGTAGCCGGCTTCTTCTAATTGTCGCGACTCAGACGGATGTCGATTTTTCGGATAAGCGTGAAATTTTGCTTTACGATTTCGATGAGCGTGAGACGCGCGAAGCACTCGAACGGCGCGCGATAGCCTCTCCGCAGGCTGTTGCGAATATTCTCGAACGCACCGGCGGTTCACCGCTGGCTGTGTCTATGGCGGCCTCTTTGGCGGAGCTAATCACGCGGACCGGAGATATTATTCGTGCGGACACATTCACCTCTCGCGCCGACGAGCAGATTACAGAAAGTTACAGCACAAAGATTTGGGGTTTGCTTCGCGACTCGGAGCGTTATGCCCTTTGCGCGGCGGCAAAATCCCCCGGTCTTCCGCCGGAGCTTTTCGCCGAACTTCACGCCCAGCGCGCGGATTTGCCCGCCGGAGTTATGTCGGTGATGGAATTTGTTCCCTTCGATCCGCCCTTTTCAGCGGAAAGTCCTGTAAAGATTCATAGCGATATTTTCGACACCGTCGAGGAGCTAACTCACGGAGCGCAACAGCCTAATATCGCGGATTTGTCGCGAAGAGCGGAGCGTTTGCTGGAAAATGAGAATCTTCTCGAATGGGAAGTTCTCAACCGTCGGCTCGATCTTCGGTTAGAACCGGACGTCGCGCTGTCTTCGATAATTGAGCGGATAATGGCTCTGAGGGCTTCCGGCGATTTTACTGCCGCGGAAAGCCTTTGGCGTTGCAGTCATCCGGAGGGAAACCTCGGGCTTGCGGCGATTCACCGACTGGTTGGTTTTGATCTTCTTAAGGATTATTTAAGCCTTCCATCGCTGAAGAAATATTTCGGGCAGGAGTCGGAATCGGTCATTACGGATGCCGAATTCTCGATCGAGCATGCGAGAATAATCGCCTCCGAAGAAGCCGATACTGCGCTAAGAGAGCTTCAGGATTGCGTTAGTTCGCTTTCGTCCGCGATAACGGAGACCTCGGGCAAAGAGCCTGCGCTTTGGTTTTTGCGGGGGCGTGCTTTATTGCTTGCATCGGAGATAATGTTCGACGGGAATATTTTCCGCGAGGTCGTTTCTTCGGCGCAAAAGGCGTATGAGTCTTTCGAGCGCGCAATAGAAGCCGATTTGAACACCGCCGGCCTCGTTTCGCTTAGTTGCGCGAAAGCGGCGCTTGCCACAGCAAGAGCTATTAATGCCCTCGCCGACACAAAATCGGCTATGGCATGGATGACGAAGGGGCTTGAACGTCTCGAAGAGGCATCGCAGAAACGGAACCTTTTCACCGCGGATATTTCCCTTACGAGAGCGGAAATTCTTTCGCGGCAGGGTGAGTTATTTTTGAAAAAGGAGAAATACGGCGAGGCCGAGGAATGCTTCAATTCCGCGCTGGAGGAGCTTGGCAAGATAGCCGGTGAATATCGGCTTTATGACGCCATCTCCACGCAGAGGAAGGGAGTCGTTTACATCGCGCTTGCGAGGCTTTTACAAAGAACCGGCTCGCAGGAGCTTGCTTTCCGAGCTCTCGAAGACGCCAGAAACTCCTTCGAGATCTATCGCTCTGCTATCGGCGGAGAGGACGGACTTTTATTGCTTGGTTACGGAAATATATTCAAGGTCGAGGCGGAAATGAATGCCGCTGATGACTCAGATAGAGCGCTGAAAAAGTTACGCAAGGCCATCGAGTATTTCGAGAGGGCTTGGGGGGCTTCGGAGACGCTGGAAGCGGCCGAGGGACAAATTGATTCGCTTCTTTTTGAGGCCGACTTGCTTGCCGAAGACAACAAAAATTGCGAGCCTGTTTTCGAAAGAATAGAAAGCATTCTTTCGACGAGATTCTCAGGACGCGCAACAAAAATCAGCGCGATATTCAAAGGCATCGCATTGGCTAAAACTCGCGGAAGAGCGGCTTTCCTTCGCGGAGATAACAACGAGGCCGCGAGATTTTTCGCCGACGCTATACATGGATATTCCGAGCTAAACGAGATTTCGTCGGAGCTTCCGAATGTAGCAGACCTTGCGGATATTCATCTCGCGGCGGCGATTGCCCATCGCTCCGGCGGCGAACCTGCCGAGGCATTCCGGTCTCTGCGTCGCTCTTTGGACGCATTCGAGCTTGCCGCCGACAAATTCACCGAGCGCGGCAGGAAACAGGTCCTCAACGCCGTGATAGGTGTATATAACGAGCTTTCGGCCGTCGGTCTCGACGAAGAGTGTTTTGAGGCCGCAATTTTTATTTTGGGATTAGCGGTGCAGGTTGGCGGACAGGAGGCGATAAGCACAGGCCACGATTTGGTCGAGTATTGGATGGCGCAGGATCTTTCTTTCAGGGACAAACGAAGGCTCGAAGAAGTGGCATCGACACTGCAAGAATATTGGGGTGAATAAATATAGAATGTCTATCAATATATTTACTGCACTTTATTAAATTCTAAAAGGAGCAAGAATGTCAGACAATTGGCAATACAGCCGCCGAGCGGTTGCGATGAAATCGAGCGTGATTAGGGATATTCTCAAAATCACACAAAAGCCCAATATTATAAGTTTTGGCGGCGGGCTTCCCGCTCCGGAGCTGTTCCCCGCCGAGGGAATCAATGAAGCCTGCAGGAAAGTTCTTAAAGACAGACCCCACGAAGCGCTTCAATACGCCACAACCGAGGGCTACAACCCCCTTCGCGAGCTTATCGCGGAGAGAATGAACAAAATCGGTGTCCCCTGCGATGCCGACGAGATTCTTATCACGGGTGGTAGCCAGCAGGGGTTGGATATTATCGGAAGAGTTTTTCTCGAGCCGGATGTTTATGTTGTAACTTCGAGCCCAACCTATCTTGGCGCGATACAGGCCTTTAATGCCTACAATCCGCTTTATTTAACTCAGCCTTCCGACGACCAAGGTTTCGTGGTTTCGGGTCTCGAAGAGCTTCTCAAAAAGCATAGTCCGAGGCTGATTTATCTTGTGCCGACATTCCAAAACCCCGACGGCAGAACTATTCCCGCAGACCGCAGGAAAGCGATTTTGGACTTAGCGGTGCAATACAATATTCCGGTTATCGAAGACGATCCCTACAGCGAGCTTTCTTTCGAAGGCCAAATCCCTGAACATATGAAGGCGATGTCGCCGGAAAACGTGATAATGCTGGGCACTTTTAGCAAACTTCTCGCACCGGGGCTTCGTGTGGCGTGGCTTATCGCGCCGAGAGGAGCCGCTTTCGATAGATGTGTCAAGATGAAGCAGGGCGCTGATTTGCACACGAATACTTTCGCACAGCATGTGATTTACGAATTTATTAAAACCGGCGCGCTCGACGAACATCTGAAAGTTATCCGCAGAACCTATTCGCGCAGAAGGGATCTTATGGTCCAGCTTATGCGTGAACATTTCCCGAGCGAAGTTGAATTCACGGAACCCACCGGCGGGCTTTTCTTGTGGGTTTCATTGCCGGAGAAGGTGGATACGGCTGAGATTCTCGCAAAGGCTGTCGAATTGGACGTTGCATATATTCCGGGGTTCGCTTTCTATCCCGACGGTAGCGGTAAAAACACGATGCGGCTGAATTTCAGCAAACCGACCGAGAATGAAATCGAAATCGGAATACCGAGACTGGCAAAGCTTTTCAAGGATGTTCTTGCATCCTAACCGAAAATCCAATTGACTTTGGAGATACAACATATTAGTCTTATTGTGAACCATTGAAAGGAGCAAAAATGAAAGAACATGGAGTCGAGAGTTTCATCGCCGGTTTTCTTCTTGGCGGAATAATCGGCGCCGGAGTCGCGCTTTTATTCGCGCCGGCAAGCGGCAAAGAAACCCGCGAACAGATCGCGATTCGCGCTAATAAGGCTTATGAAGACGGCAAAGAGGGCGCTGAATATGTCCGCAGACTTGTTCAGGACGAGATTGCCGCAGTCCGCGACGGTGCCGAAAAGGTCAAAGAAGCCGTCAATAAGGGCGTCGAGCAGATAATGCCCAAGAAAGCATAGTAGATGTCCCTTAACATTGCCATTTGGGTTCTGGTCGTTATCGTGGCGGCTGTTGCCATTTTCGTTATTCGGCTGTTGCATCAGCTTACTAATGTTGCGACGGAGACGGAGTTGACGATGCGGAATGTGAACTCACAGATTCCGCGCATGATCGACAAAGCCGACAAGGTTTTGGAAAACGCCGATTTAACGATGGATAGGGTGAATCGGACGCTCGATGATCTCGAGATGCCGATAAATCTTGTGAAATCTGCCAGTGGCATTTTCGGCGATCCTCGTAGAATGTCCGGTTTCGGCGGCGGCGGGCAGAATGCCTTAGCCTTTATCGCCGGATTCAAGATCGTTAAAACCATTTTCGAGCAGATAAAGAAACGCATCGCTAAACGGCATGGGAAAAATCGGCAAGACTGATCACATCGGCAACGTCGCGGTTGTCTGCGGTGGCACGACGAGTGAGCGCGAGGTTTCGCTCAAGTCCGGGAAGGCGGTTCACGGCGGCCTTATCGAAGCGGGCTGGGAGGCGGAGCTTCTCGATTGGCCGGAGTCCGATGTAGTGCTTCGTGTCGATGAGTTGCGTCGCTACGATGTCGTTTTCGTAGGGTATCACGGCGGCCCGGGCGAACGTGGCGAGGTTGCCGCGGCGTTGGGGCTTGCCGGAATTCCATTCACTGGAAGCGGGCCTACCGCAAGCGCCATCGCAATGGATAAACTGTTCACAAAAAGGCTTTTCGAGCAGGATGGAATACCGACGCCGAATTGGCTCGGATGGGATTCGCAAAAGGAGCCTTCGTCCGACGAGATTCTTCGCAGATGGCGATGGGGATTCCCAATCGTCGTAAAACCCTCTGGGGAAGGCTCGACGGTTGGTATCACAATCGCCGAAAATGAGGACGAGCTTGGAGCGGCGATTTCAGATGCGATTAAATACGACCGAAAACTGCTTTTCGAGGAATATATTCCCGGCAGGGAACTGACTTTCGCGGTGATAGAGGGGTTGGACACTCCGCCGGTGGAGATAATCCCGAAAAAGGGTTTCTACGATTTCGAGC